>OAVV01001266.1_pt1 | contig 12302 bp, 9 predicted proteins | sample 1501401 | NCBI WGS metagenome assembly OAVV01 (sample SAMEA2580098, study PRJEB22360) | human gut metagenome | biome: human gut; feature: human-associated habitat; material: faeces | place: Denmark | collected 2008/2010 | reverse complement strand
CCGGAAGGTGCCCGTATTATTGTTTTTATTCTGGATGGCGGCAGCCACGGCAACCGTTCCCGGACGCCTTCTCAAGCGGTTTCTCTGAAATAATCCGTTACCGAGGTCTTTATATACATATTCGCTGCGGTGGGTAGTGATATTGATATATTTCGGGTCAAATTCCCGAAGCGTATCGATTGTCTGATATAACTTTTCTATTCCCGTTCCTTTCAGCGGTGGAAGGATCTCGAAAGAAAAAGCAGTTTTCTTGTTACTATGTATTAAATCAATTACTTTCATTCTTTTTTTGCTAATGTTCGTTATCTACTTGGATTAAACGTGCATATTGGGACAAAAATACGAAAAAAGAAAGATTTCTTCTTGATTTACTCTAAAATAGTTTTGTTTTTATCGTACTATTGTCGGACTTTTCTGTCTTCCGGCTTTCGATGTATTCCTGTGGCGTGCATCCGGCAATCTCCTTAAACTGTTTAAAAAAGGTGGTACGGCTCTTAAAACCGGAAATTGCATGAAGCGTATCGCAGTTGATAGTACCTTTGTTCAATTCGATCAGGTGAAGTATATACTCCACACGGAAACGGTTGATAAGTGTATAGAAATTCACCTCAAACTCTTTGTTGATAAAACGGGAAAGCGCATAATGATTTGTCTGCAACGCTTGTGCCACCTCTTTCAGCGAAAGTTCCGGATTCAGATAAGGCTTTTTATGATTAAAATATTCCAGCAATTGTATTTTGAGTTTTGCTTGCTTGTCATCCGTGGTGACAGATAACTCTTCCACTTCCTTGAAGCTCTTCTTCTTCGGCTCAATATCCACCGGAGGAATTGCGCTCTGGCGGGAACCATACCAGAACAGTGTCCACACCGCTCCCAAAGAAACGACATTGAACAGCATTTTGTATCCGGCGGAAGTGTTCACCATCCAGAGTATATCGAGGATACCCATGATAATAAACAAATAAATCGTAATGCTCACCCACGAAAGGGTAATCCCTCCCACAAAAGAATAACTGTTGACGATAAACTTACGGTAATCACGGTAGATGCGTAGTATAAAAACACCCATCCAGGTATAAAAAACAAGGATGCAACAGATAGTCAGAAGGTGGAAAACCATCGGCAGCGAAGATAAATCCGCCAACCTGTGGATACCCTGAACCGGTTGAAAACGGGCAGAAAACGTGCCGGGCAACAAGACAAATAGAGAAAATAGCGCCCAGCCCCCACTAAAATAAAGCATATATTTCCGGGTAAGCAATTGGGGACGCATCAGTGAAACATAGTAAAACAGAATGACAATGGAATTTGCCGTGGAAAAGATAAAATTGACCGGGCGGAATATTTCGCTATGGCTCGCGCTGAAATAGCGGTCGCACAGGAAACTGGCAGCCATGCCGGTTCCGAATGTAACTAAGACAAGAGCCAACCACGTTTGCGAAGGAGTTCGTCGACGGTTGGCAAGTAGGGCGAATGCAGCCATAAAAGCACTCACGATAGGGGTATAATAAAGAAATATGCCCAAGTCTCCGTAATAATTCGTAATATTATTCATCTTGCTTACTGTTTATATGTTGTTTGTTTTCCAGTCTTTGGAAAACATGATCTATTTTTCCTTCTCCGCCATCCTCTTTACACGTTGATAGCTGCGAAAATTGCTGAATCCTGCCAGGCAGGCGCGTTCCTCTTCGGGAAGGCGGTAGCAGGCCGGATCGTTGCGCAACGCTTCCATTTCACGAAGGCGTAGCATATTGATATAACGGGAGAAATTCATTCCATATTCGCGGTTGATAAACCGGGAGATATACGTTCGGTTCGTGTGAAAAGCCTGCATCAGATCCGTTATCCGTAAATCGGGATTCAGATACGGGCGATGTTCATATATATATTTTTCAAACTTTTTCCGTTTATGCGCCCGCTCCGATTCAGTTTCTTTTTCCATTCCCATTTCGGCATCTTCCTTTGATTCTGTCTCCATTTCTTCTCCCGGATAATAAATAACCACGAAATTCCCGACAGCCATATTGTAACAGACCACAGCGTGCTGCACTACCAGCAACAATTGGGGAATCAGCAGCAACAGCGACGCTATCAGTATCTTTTTGGAGAAAATGGCCGAAAGCAGAGAAGGAGGAACCAGGCTAAACGAAATCAGCAGCAAAAGTGTCACCCAAGCCAACGAAGTGCGGTCGGCATTGGCAGAATAGTCGGATATAGAACGGCGGTAAGCCAGCAATCTCCACCAGGCAAGGGCGGTGTAGGCTATGTTCCATATTCCTCGTAGCAGCAGGCGGGCGGTGAAGAAACGGGAGTAGGCTTCGTAACCGGGCGCAACTTCTCCCCGCGATGTGACAATATACACTTGCGTTTCAAAAGGCACGAAAGCCGACCATACGGCGAATGTGCCGACTATCACCAAAGGAAAAATATAGTGGATTCTTGAGAACGGTTTTTCTCCGGGCAACCGGGTAAGTGTATAGATAAACTGGTAGAAGACCACCTGGCTCCAAAATACAATCAGATAAAAAAGGACATTGATACGCACATACAGCAAAGGGAGATAGACATAGACGAGCGAGCATATCCACCCTAAGCTCACCAACAGGAAGTATGACACCAGCAGGCGGTGCAGTGTTCCCTCTTCTGATTTGGCATGGGTATGGCGGAAAAGGACAAGCATAATCGCGCACCCCAATGAAGAAATAATGGGGGCACAAAAGCCGGTGTATTGCAAAAACTCTTTCGTAATCATATCGCTGCGTATTTAACTTTCCTGATTGTAAACCTTCTTTTTAATTCTAAGATAAGTCTGGTAGTTGGGAAACCCGGCTTTCGCATAGAGTTTGGTTGCCGCTTTTTTCCGGTTACTGGGCAGGTTCATCAGCCGTTCGAATTCGCGAAGCCGCAGCCGGTTGATATATCCGTTGAAGCCGCAGCCATACGTTTCATTGATAAAACCGGAAAGATAACTGCGGTTGGTGTTGAAAAGCTCCATCAGGTCGGACAACCGGAGTTGCGGATTCAGATATAATTTTCTCCCGATGACTTGCTGTTCAAAGAGTTTACGGTTGAGAGGTGCCGGTTCTACCTTCACGGGATCACCGGTTTGTGTCCAGCGGGTATATGTACGATGTCTTCCGCTACCGTTTCTTTGCTCGAAAAGTTGTTCCCTGGAAGGCATTTTCAGGGGAATAGGAGCAATAGTGAGCGGCAGGAAGAGCAACGACCTTCGATTGAAGGTGTGGCAACAGAGATGAATGGCCTGTATCCAGGCCGCGACAATCGCTATGGATAAAGCGGCTACCGCTACCTGGCGGAACGTCGTCAGGCAGAACGCTCCCGACCAAATGATGGTGAGACTGCATAGGAAAACGGAAATGTGAAACCATTTCTTCCACAAAACACTTTTTGGCCCGTTTTGACGGTAACATATTGCCAGCTTTCGGAAGACGAGCGACATATATAGGATGGCAAGGGCGAACTGTACCAACGGAATCGTTTTGAAGATAAAGGTAGTGACCGGATAACCGGCAACAGTCCTTTCCACCACCAATTGCAGGCGGATGGCGGGCGGGACAATATAAAAGAAGGCGCAAAAACCGAGAGCGGACAGAACCGGAAAGAGGTAATGTCTGCTGAAATGAGAAGTTTCCTTGTTCTCCGTATTGGTCAGCAGGTAAACGAAACGATAATAGAGGACGGGAGCTATGTAAAGGGAAAAAACAGTGAGTGGTAATATCTGTATGGCAATCTTCGGCAATGCCACTCCGGTAGCCACTCCGGTACCAATAAAAATAAACATCAGGAAGTAACACATAAGCATCCTCTTGACATGTTTTTCACGGACGGTCACACTATCCTGTAAGGAAATAGCTTCGATAATCGTCCCCACTACTGCTGTAAAAAGCGGTATGAAACAAGTGAAAAGCAAGATAAGTGTTCTGTTGTCCATGAGGTTTGTATATCTGTTTTGCAAATTTAATAAAATGAATAATACCTTCCTTGATTTATCTCAAAAAACACCTTATATGGGCTAAAATACAACCAGACGTACTAAAAAACGCAACCAGACGTACTGAAACAACTAAACGTACTAAGAAAAATGTAAGATTTACTTTTTGATATAGGTTTTATTTACCTTTTTGTTAAGAGAACCCAAAGCATGCCTTTAACTTTGTTGTCAGGTGATTTATATCCTATTAATGCCCTATAAATAACATTACATATTTAGAGTGAAACAAATAAAAATGAACCTTATGAAACAATTACAAGAAAAACTGCTGGCTCTGCTTCTTATATTCATATTATCCGGAGCAACAGCTTCCGCACAGAAAGCAGCAGACAAAGTAATCACTTTCCGTTTTCTTCCGGGCGAGGAGATGTTTATCCTTGCGGGCAATGAGGCGGAACTTGAAAGGCTCTATGGATTGATAGACCATCACAAGGCGGAGATTGCGAAAGGTAACATGCCCGTTTATGTGGACGGCTACTGTGCTTCGCTGTCCACCACTAAAGAGAACCTGAACACGGCATTCGCCCGTGCCAATCGCGTGAAGTCGGAACTTATCACCCGCAAAGGACTGAAAGAAGCCGATTTCATCACCGCCAATTACGCGCGTGCGTATTATAATAATAAAGACTTGGTGGTAGTGACGCTCCATATCCCTTCGGCTAAGGTTACGTCGGAGACGACGCCCGCCAAAGAAAAAGTGAAACGGGAAGCTCCCCAACAGAAACAAGGAGCCGTGGAGCAAAAAACGGAAACCTCCGTGGAGAAACCATCCGAACCTCCCGCAGTGGAACAACAGCCTGCCTCCGTATCGGAGCAACGCATCCGGGAAACAGAACGGCCTTATCGGTTTGCCGTCCGCACGAATGTATTGTATGACGCCCTGCTGCTTCCCACATTGGGGGTAGAGTGGCGTCTGAATGAGAATGTCGGGATCCGGCTGGACGGCAGCCTCTCGTGGTGGGGCGGAGAGCATGGCAAAGTACAGAAGATGTGGCTCGTCAATCCGGAAGTACGGTGGTATCTGTTGCGCGACAAACGCTTCTACGCCGGAGTTTCGGGCAGCTACGGCGAGTACAATATATATAAGTACCCTCTCGGCAGCATCCTGTCGAAAGACACAGGCTATCAGGGCAAGCTGTGGAATGCCGGACTGACGGTGGGCTATCAGCTTTATCTGTCCCGCAGCTTTTCCATTGACTTTAACCTCGGTCTGGGCTACACCCGTTCCGAATACGACAGCTTCGGGATGACCGACGGCATGCGTGTCTATAAGGAACGGAACAAGACAAACAACTTCTGGGGTCCCACGCAGGCAGGTATCAGCCTCGTGTGGACTATCGGCAGCAAATAAGTAGAACTATAAAAATACGATATATGAAAATTACAATTACATTACTTTGTGTCTGGGCGACCCTATTCCTCGCGGGTTGCGACGTGAAGGACCCGATCTACAACACCCCGCATCCCGACAAAGGTGCCATCGTGATAACCGCTGACTGGACACAGCGCGGCGAAGGCATAGCCACCCCTTCGGAATACACCACGGAAGCGGCGGGAGCATCCTTCACCCTGCATGAACCGGTTGCAGCGCTGACCGGGTTGTTCGTGCCGGGACGGACGGAACTGCTCGGCTACAATCCGGCAGAACACGTTACGGTAAAGGACGGTGTGGCGACAGTGGACAATGACCCGGACAACGCCGGGATGCAACACCCTGAACCGGAAGTATTATTAGGCGGTACGGTGACAGCGGACGTCGTGGCGGACGATACGGTAAGCGTCGTATTACCCATGCGGCAGCTCTTCCGGAAGATAGCATTCGAACTGACTGTTTCCGGAGGAGACATCAGGCGTATTACCGGTATCGAAGCCCGGCTGGAAGGAGTGGCGCCATCCGTCGATCTGCGCACGGGCGAAGTGACGGGCGTAGTGACTGTCGTGCCGGTTCCTTTTGTCCGGTTGGAAGGAAAACTGGTCGGTGCCGTGTGGGTTCCGGGAATGATTCCGGGAGCAGTGCAGCGTATGGTTGTGACACTCACCTTCGTGGATGGCGTGACAGACACGGTGGAAACCGATTTCAGCGAAATGTTCAAGGATTTCAATACCGACAAGCTCCATCCCATGCACCTTACCGGTGATGTATATGCACCGGTAAATCTCGAAACGGGCGGTACGATTATCGGCTGGACGGAAACCGACGGCGGCGACGTGAATGCCGGAGTGGAATAATCAATCATGAATCATAAACTAAAAACAAATAGCAGATGAAGCAATTCACATCAACCCGGCTTTTCGCTGTCACGTCCGTGATAGCAGCCATGTTCGCCGCAGGATGCAGCGAAGAGAACAATGAACCCGGCGGCAACGTGCCGAATGCTGCCATTATCACCGCCTCTGTAGGCAAGGCAGGCAGCGTGGCGTCCACCCGCGCCTCGAACACGGCATGGGATGCCGACGACTGTATCGGCATCTCCGCCTCTTCTGCGAAAGGGAAAACGAACTATGTCAATATCCGGTATCAAACCGACGGCAGTGTTTTCCGCCCCGTGCCCGGCGCGGCGGGCGAGGACAACACCCTCTACTTTCAGGATGCATCGCCCACGGAGTTCACCGCCTATTACCCCTGCGAGGGCGCAAACGGCACCAGGCCCGGCAGCGACGGCATCCTCACGAAAACCCTCACCGCTACCGACCAAAGCCCGGAAAACCTGCCCGTCATCGACTACCTCTGGGCGCAGCAAACAGCCCAAAGCAGCAGCCCGGAGGTAGATTTCTTGTTTTCGCACCGCATGAGCCGCATTATCCTTCGCTTTAAGGCGGGTGCCGGTGTTGTGTTTCCCGCCGACGGGCCGACCTACACCCTCACGGGAGTGAGCACGGCGGGAACCTTCGACACCTCCACCGGCGAAGCCAAAGCCACGGGCACGGCGTCCACCCTCGAAAATCTGCCCACTACCATCACCATCGGGGTGCGGCCCACGAGCACCGTCATCCTCTGGCCGCAGGCAGCAAACGCCATGCGCCTGCAACTGACGCTGAACGGCACCACCTTCGGCGCCGCGCTCACTTTCCCGGTGGGCACGGCGGGCGGAGGCCTTGCACCCTCCACCTCCTATACCTTCAATGTAAACGTGGAGCGTGCCTACATCAAAATAGAGAAAGCCGATATCGAAGACTGGACGGACGGAGGCAGCAAGGACATCACCCTCTAAGAAGTCACTGACGGCCACCTGCCCCAACTTCGGCGCAAGTAGTAGCCATGTCCACCATTCATCAAGAACAAGAAATAAAAGAATAAGAAAATAAAAAGAACATGAAGATACAAAACCATACCCTCCCGAAAGCCATCCGGCGGCACAGCATCCGCCTGTGGCTTGCCACGGCGATAGCGATGACGGCAACACTGGCAACCCTCACGGGGTGCAGCGCGGACAACGACCCGGAAATCGCTGCCGGCGGCGACGGCACCTCCGTCACCTTCGGCGCCACCATCGACCACCGCGAAGCACACGGCAACGATAAAGCTCCCACCAGCCGTGCCATCACCGACGGCACCTTCGACGACGGCGATCGGATTCTCGTCCACATGGACGGCAAGCGGAAAATCTTCGTTTACCGCACAGGCCAAGGCTTTGTACACGACGGCAACGTTTCCGGTCCGGGCATCGACACCGCACCTGCCGAGTGGAAAGCCGGGGAAACCCAAAAGGAAGTCCTTGCTTACGGTCCTGTGATAGTTATGTCCTTTATTGGCAATTTAGGAAATCTTTATCAATATATGGCCGCTGATAACCAGAGTAAAGATGATTATTATGAAAATAGTGATTATGTATATGCCGCACAGACACTCCACCGCAGCAGTCCCGCGCTCACTTTCCGCCACGGCATGGCGCGCATCGTTGTCCGCCTCCGTTCCGGCGGCTCTCTCAAGGACGAGGACGTGGCAGGCGCCACCGTGCTGCTGGGCAACAAGAACCTCTTAATAGTAGCAGACGTCGACCCGCAGACCGGGACACTGACAGCCCATGTCCCTACCGAAGAGGGCTATTTGCCCCCGCAAACCATCACGCCCCACCGTTGTGCCGATACCCCCACGGGCTTCGTCGTGGCCTACGAAGCCCTGCTGCCCCCGCAGGACGTGAGCGGGAAACCGTTCATCCGCGTGCGCCTCTCCAATGGCAGGGAGCGGGAATATGTGGCAGAGAGCGGCAGCCTGCTGGAAGGCGGACACGAATACGTCTACAACGTGACCGTGGAGGCGGACCACGTGACCGTGACGATATCCGACAGCGATGTGCCCTGGCAGGACGGCATCCTTACCACGAAGATTAACGGCAAGGAGTTCCGGCTGATACGCACGGCAGAAGACCTCAAGCGTTTTGCTGACGATGTGAACAGCGGACAGCAGAACCTCAATGCCCTGCAAACGGCGGACATCGACTTGGGTGGCATTGACAATTGGAAGCCTATCGGTACGATGTACCTGTCGATTAAGCGGCCATTTACCGGCATTTATAACGGTAACGGATACACTATCTCCAATCTGAAAATCAGTAATACGAAAAAAGATGATGCTCTCGGCCTTTTCGGGATGACAGACGGCGATGCTCTGCTGACCGGCATTCACCTGCGCAATGTGGAGATAAAACTACCAGACCAGACATTAAATCTCGGAACCCTCGTTGGATGGAATGATGGTGGTTCCACTGTTTCCCTATGCTCCGCTCAGGGGATAATCAATACGAGCGAATATAGACCAAATGTCGGCGGATTAGTGGGAATTAACTATGGTACTATTACCCGTTGCCGGACGGACGTCGAGATAACAGTAGATCGCATAAGACTATTAGGACAACTTTCAGCAGACGCCGGAGGAATAACAGGAGTGAACGGTTCCGGTGGCCTACTATTTGCCTGCCACGCCATCGGCAGCGTCACTATGAAGGTAAATACATCTGAAGGTAACTCTATATATGCAGGAGGAATTGTCGGGCGTAATTCGAATTCTGACGCCACTATCTACTGTTGTATAGCTGAAGGTGATGTCTCCGTTACATCTGAAACAGAAGACATCAATATCTATGCCGGAGGATTGGTAGGCTGTCACTATGGACACTATGGAGGACTACTCAATAGTTGCTACGCCAGCGGCACCGCTACAGCCAGCACTATAGAGGCAAAGGTAGGCGCTATCGTCGGATTCATGAGCGGCGGTAATGTAGATTGCTGCTACGGCGCCGGCGTCGGTGGTAAAGGCACATCCAATTGCGGAAATACAGCACGTCTTATCTGCAATACCAACCCTGGAACGGGCGATATACTCCAACTCATGAGTAGATCCTATTCGGCGCCCGGCACCATCACTTGTTACGCCCCCGACGCCACGCCCGCCTATGGTATCGACATCTACAGGTCTGCGTCTGTAAATTCAAGCAGCTTCTGGTTAGCAGGCGACGGAACATGGCCCGTCCTGGACTTTACCCGGAATACTCTTAATTAACCCATCCATTCACATTAAAACGTAATAACGATATGAAACATAAACTCCTTTCCACCGCCGCCGTACTCCTCCTCGTCCTGCTGACCTGGAGCTGCACCGCCACCGACGACGAAATAGTTCAAACTCCCGCCACCACCGGCACCCGCCCGGCTGGCGCCCAACGCTCACTCAGCATCACCATCGCCCCGAAGCCCGCATTCGCCGAGGCCGCCATCACCCTGCCCGACGGGAAAATCGGCCCAACCACCCGTGCCGTGCAAACGGAACAAGGAACGGAGTGGGAAGAGGGGGATGTGGTGTGGCTGTATGCCCAGTTTGAGAGTGAGGATGCTCTTAAGCGCATTAACTACTCCGCCTTAAAATACTCCGGCGGTGCCTGGCGCTACCTCACCGAGGCTGAAGCCGGCGAGATGGGACTCAACGACGATCCCCAGTTCAACGGTACCCTTATTACCTACTACGGATACGAGGTTAGAAGCATCAAAGGCTACTATGTAGGCAATGGCAAGCCGGAGGACGGGCCAATCACTATCCCGACTCCCGAAAGCGACGACGCCATCCCGGTGATGCAGGCTTTGGGAATTAAATCCCCCCAAGGCAATTCCGAGTATTGGTCGCTCACCTTCACCTACTGCTGCTCCCGCCTGCGCATCCCTGCCGGCTACGGCCTGGACATGACATATTTTAGTTTCTTCGAGAGTTATGAACCGAGCAACGGCGACCTTCATGAGTCCCTCTTCAGCGGCCTCCAACTCCCCGCAGCCGATAAGGACAGAGACGTCTTCCTTCTCCCGGTGGTGGACGGTAAGGGTTCTCCCATCACCCTCACCCGCAACGGCAGAGCAGTGTGGACATTCACGCCCGAGTCCGCAGGCGGTGACGAGGGGTACTACGGCCGGTCCTACACCCTTTCGGAGGTCGGGAACGGAAGTGTGACGCCCGGAGGGATGTAAAGAACAGAATATAAACACGTACACCGTCCGGCATCGCAAACGACGGAATGATATGCGGGAAGATGAAAGGAAGATGAAAAAAAGAAATAGAAAGGAGACACAACAGCAAAAAAAGAATACCCCCCTATGTTGCTGTGTATATATCTGCAAAAGAACTGGAGTGTACACAAATGGGAGTTAACCTCCATACTGTAACCGGTGTTAGAAGTAATCATGGAAGCATTAAGTCGTGGTAAAGAAATCCATCTGAATAAGTTCGGTCATTTCTTTATCAGGCACTAAAAAGGTTCTGCCGCAGAAAACAAAACACCGGAACTCCGACCAAATCTATGGTTTGAGCTCCGGTGTATGCTTTTAGGCTGTCCGTTATTATATTACCATTTTACTTTTCAAGAAATGATTTCTTCATTCTCGCAATGTCAGTCAGATAATCCTGCAAATCCTGTTCATGTTCTTCCTCTTCGGCAAGAATATGTTTGGCGATGTCACAAGTCGTGAAATCTTTCCCGTTGGTAAAATCTGCAATTTCCTGATAACGAAGGATTGCGCAGCGTTCGGAAGCTACATTATCTTTCAGCAAACTGACAGAGTCGAACCCCTGCGGAGCGTCATATTTGCATCTTGCCAACTCGAACCATTGCTTAGGGTCGAGCACCGGAACTCCTTCCAACTCGATGATACGGTCAGCGAGCAGTTGCGCATGTCTGCGCTCTTCTTCGGCATGTTCCTCAAATTCACCCTGTACATCGGCACGCATGGCGCCTTCCACTACTAATGCACCTACCCAATATTGATAGTATGCCAACCATTCTTCAGCTAATGCTGCGTTCAACTGTGCGATTAAACTTTCTACATCTAGTTTCCCTTGTAGAATTTTTACACTTTCTCTAGCCATAATTTTTATGTTTAGGTTACTATGTTTAAGTTGCCAATGTAACAGACAGGCGGGATTTTTGTTTATGGCTCATTGAGAATTTAACAGAAAGATAGCTTTACCTACACATAAGTTTGTAAAGTGCTGTTTTATCTGCCATCTGCAACGAAATTGAATTATCTTGTTGAGAATAAACGTATTACAGCGTTGCAGATACCTGTTGCAGATACGTTGCAGATGTAGTATCTGCAACGCATCTGTTGGTCTTATAAAACTCGTACAACATGGTAGACAGTACCTCTGTGTACACGTTTCGACGGGATTTCATGTTTACGCAGGACTCGCCCGAACACACTTACCCGCTTGTTTGATAACGGTATGGCACTGTTTTTCTTTATATCTTCCAAAATCTCCGCCGGTGAGAGCCATTCACCGTCTTCTTTCTCTTTGGCCGGACGGAAATAACGGTAAAACAACTGTTCTTCGAGTGAAACTTGCTCAAATTCACGGTTGCTTTTGGTCATAATCTGTTCTTCGGACTGGTCGAACCAGTAACGTTCGCCATGATCGAGCTCATACATGGCCTGCGCGTAAAGCTGTTCATAATCTATCGCCTTGTTTGTATCTATCGTTCCGGTTACTTCGATACAGATAAAGCGGCGGCTGCCCGTAGGGTCGGTCAGCAAATCCTTTTGGTTGCTCGTCGCGATGAATGAAGCATAACGGCGCATTTCAAGCACGGCGTTTCCATAAGGTTTGCGCATATTTACAATCGGTTTTTGCAGGATATGTTTCAGGTATCCTTGTTGGGTGGCGCTGATCTGGTCGAACTCGTCAATGTTGATGAGCGCAAAACGATTGAGATACAATTCGGCATCCGTCTTTCGTGAGAAATCGATGCTGTCCGTATAGTATGCACGCATGGCGGGCGGGATGAGGCTGCGGCAGGATGGCAACCGCATC
>OAVV01001263.1_pt1 | contig 12345 bp, 10 predicted proteins | sample 1501401 | NCBI WGS metagenome assembly OAVV01 (sample SAMEA2580098, study PRJEB22360) | human gut metagenome | biome: human gut; feature: human-associated habitat; material: faeces | place: Denmark | collected 2008/2010 | reverse complement strand
CACTACTAAAATAATGAAAAAATAACACGGTCGGATTTCCTACAAGGATTCCGACCGTGTTTTTTTATGAATTAATCATCAATATTGTAAAATCGTTTTGCGTTGTCGCAGGTGATTTGCAGAAGTTCGGAAATGCTCATATTACGCAGAGATGCGATTTTTTCAGCGGCATAGACAATCATAGAGCTGTCGCAACGCTTGCCACGGAACGGCACGGGCGCCATATACGGAGCGTCGGTTTCGAGCAGAAGCCTGTCAAGCGGAATTTCCGAGGCGACCTCAAGACTGTGACGGGCATTTTTGAATGTAACAACACCGCCGAGGCTGATGTACATTCCCATACGAACCGCTTCACGCATAAGCTCAACACTGCCAGAAAAGCAATGAACCAGCGCATTTGGTTTGTATTTTCTCAGAAGGTCGTACACATCACCGTGAGCCTCACGATCGTGAACTATAAGCGGCATTTCAAGGTCAAGAGAAAGCCGGATCTGTTCCTCAAAAACACGCTTTTGCAAGTCTTTCGGAATGTCCCAATGATAATCAAGCCCTGTTTCGCCGATTGCGACAACCTTTTTATGTTTTGAAAGCTGTGCAAGCTGTTCAAGATAATTGTCCGGAATATTTTCGAGATTTTCGGGATGAAATCCGACTGCGGCATACATAAAATCATATTTTTCGGCATATTCAATGCAGGTTTTTGCCGTTTCAAGGTCAACCGCATTGTTGACAATTCCGCACACACCCTTTGTGTGAATGTTTTCCAAAAGCTCAAAACGGTCATCGTCAAACCATTTGTCGTCATAATGTGCGTGTGCATCGAAAATGTTGTTGTAAAGTGACATCGGTGTATCTCCCTAAAAGTATGGGCGGTCAATGACCGCCCACATTGATGAATTTATATGTCCATACACATATGTTTTGATATAACATATGTGTATTCAATTTTGCACGCAATGCGTGCAATCGTGTGCAACGCACACGAACGGGAGAACACGGTTCTCCCCTATAGTTACGCTCGGGTATAAATAGTTTTTAATTTATCAAACTGTCTACACGAAAGGGGAACGGCGACTCGCCGTCTGTCTACACGAACATAAATTAACAGATTTTTGAGCCGACAGGCATATTGTCAACAAAAACAACCTTTAAATCATCGCCGTGAACTGCCGAAAGAATCATACCGCAGCTTTCAACACCGCAAAGCTTTGCCGGCTTGAGGTTCTGAACAAGAATAATCTTCTTGCCGATAAGCTCCTCGGGCTTGTAGTAGTTTGCAATACCGCTGACAACGGTCCTGTCCTTTACACCGTCAAAAATTGTGAACTGTAAAAGCTTTTTGCTCTTTTTAACGGGTTCGCAGGTCTTAACCTCGCACACACGGAGGTCAACCTTTGCAAAATCATCAATGCCAATCTGTGCAACACCCTCAAGTTCTTCACGGAGTGCCTTTGTTTCTTCACTTTCACCCTCGTTGTTCTTGATAATGCTGTTGAGTTCTTCAATTTCCTTTTCAACATCAATTCGTGGGAAGAGTGCATCTCCCTTGTGAACCGTGACATCAGCAGGAAGAACACCGAACTTGTCGCAGTTTTCGTAGCCGGCACACTTTTCACAAGCGCCAATCTGCTCAAGAGCCTTTGGCATTGTTGTTGGCATAAATGCCGAGAGAAGGGTGCATGCAATACGGATTGCCTCAAGAAGGTTGTAGAGAACCGTTGCAAGTCTTGCTTTCTTTGTTTCGTCCTTGGCAATAACCCACGGAGCGGTTTCATCAATGTATTTATTTGCACGGGAAACAAGCTTGAATATTTCGGCAAGTGCGTTCTGGAGCTGAGTCTTGTCCATGAAATCGTCAACCTTTGCACGGAGCGATGTTGCGGTTTCAATAAGGTCATCGTCAAATTCACCGCTCTCACGCTCTGTGGGAAGTGTGCCGCCGAAATATTTCTGAACCATTGCAACTGTTCTTGAAACAAGGTTGCCAAGACCGTTTGCAAGGTCGGAATTGATACGGTTAATCATAATTTCGTTTGAGAATGAGCTGTCTGCACCGAGAGCCATTTCACGCATAATGTGGTAACGGATTGCGTCAGCGCCGTAACGCTCACCGAGAACAAACGGATCAACAACATTGCCGAGTGACTTTGACATCTTCTGTCCGTTGAAAGTAATCCAGCCGTGAACGGCAAGATGCTTTGGAAGCGGAAGGTCAAGAGCCATAAGCATTGCAGGCCAGATGATAGCGTGAAAACGCATGATGTCCTTTGCTACCATATGAACATCGGCAGGCCAGTATTTGTCAAATTCGTCAAATTTTTCATTCTTGTAGCCGAGAGCGGAGATATAGTTTGAAAGTGCGTCAATCCAAACATAAACAATATGCTTTTCGTCAAATGTAACCGGAATGCCCCATTTGAAGGTTGTTCTCGATACGCAAACGTCTTCAAGTCCCGGCTTGATAAAGTTGTTTACAAGCTCAACCGCTCTTGTCTTTGGCTGTAAATAGTCTGTTTCCGTGAGGAGCTTTTCAATTCTGTCGGCAAAAGGTGACATCTTAAAGAAGTATGCCTCCTCCTTTGCCTCTGTAACCTCTCGTCCGCATTCGGGGCATTTGCCGTCAATAAGCTGGCTTTCTGTCCAGAAGCTTTCACAGGGGGTGCAGTATTTGCCCTTGTATTCTCCCTTGTAGATGTAGCCCTTGTCATACAGCTCCTTGAAAATTTTCTGAACTGTTTCAATGTGATAATCGTCTGTTGTGCGGATATATCTGTCATAGCTTATGTTCATAAATTTCCATAAGCCCTTAAAGGTTTTTACAATTTCGTCAACATACTCTTTGGGAGTAACACCCTTTTCGGCAGCCTTCTGTTCGATTTTAAGACCGTGTTCATCCGTACCCGTAAGGAACATAACATCGTATCCCTGCATTCGTCTGTAACGGGCGATAGAATCGCACGCAACGGTGGTGTAGCAATGACCGATGTGGGGATTGCCTGACGGATAATAAATAGGCGTTGTAATGTAAAATGGTTTTTTCTGACACATAGTATTTGTCCTCCCTAAAATTCAGCAAATGAGCTGTAACTGTAATTATACCAATTATTGCATATAATTTCAAGAGTTCATGGTATAAACGGAGAATAGTTAATTGTTGTATGCTTAATTTAAAGACAATTACTTATGATTCATTTCGGTGATATTACTGTCGGATTCATAAATAATCGTGTTAAAGTGTCGGGTTAAAGTGAAATAATGCCGAACTGCGCAAGTGTGTAGGAAATTAAGATGAACACAAGGCAGATTGGAGCTATATATTTAATCATAACATCAAACAAAGCCCTTCTGCTGAAACGCTCGCCGTTCCTTGTGACTTCGTCTGCAATAGTCTTTGGCTTGATAACCCAGCCGATGAGAATACAAGTGCAAAGTGCGACAATCGGCATAATAATGCTGTTGCTCAAGAAGTCAAAGAATGTAAGGAAGTCCATTCCGAGAATCTTAACATTTGACCATATACCGTTGCCGAGTGACGACGGAATACCCATAATAAGGCAGATGACGATAACGATAAGACAGGACTTGATTCGTGTAAGCTTGAACTTGTCCATAAGCGAAGAAACAATTGCTTCCATTACGGAGATTGAACTTGTGATAGCCGCAAAGAATACAAGAACAAAGAACAAAAATCCGATGATTCCGCCGGCAGGCATTTCGTTGAATACCTTTGGAAGTGTGATGAACATAAGTCCGGGACCGCTTGCACCAAGACCTTCTTCACCGCTGAATACATAAACCGCAGGAACTACCATAAGACCTGCGAGAAGTGCAACGGCTGTGTCGAAAATCTCAATTTGGTTAACCGACTTTGTGAGGTTTACCTCATTTTTTGTGTATGAACCGTAGGTTACCATAATTCCCATTGCAATGCTCATTGAGAAGAACAGCTGACCGAGTGCCGCTGCAAATGTCCAAATTGACAGTTTGCTGAAATCGGGAATGAGGTAGTACGAAACACCCTCCATTGCGTTTGGGAGCGTGAGTGTGTAGATTGAAATTCCGACTGTCAGAACAAGCAGAACAGGCATCAAAAATTTGCTCAGTCGCTCAATGCCCTTGTTTACTCCGAGCATAATTACCACTGCACTCAACAGCATAAATATTAAGAAAAACACAATGGGTGACAACGGGTCGGAAATAAAGTCCGAGAAAAAGTTGTCCTGTGCCGCAGGGGCAACAAGTCCCTGTGCATAAACGCACATATATTTTGTAACCCAACCGCCGATAACGCAGTAGTACGGAATAATGATTATAGGAACAAGCGTTGCAAGGTAGCCTAAAAACGAAAATTTGCTGCATAGCTTTTTGTAGGCGAGAATCGGACTTAGCTTTGTTTTTCTGCCGATTGCGATTTCGGCAGTCAAAAGTGAAAAGCCGAATGTAAGCGCAAGGATTATGTAGATAAAGATAAATGTTCCGCCGCCGTACTTAGCTGCATAATACGGAAATCTCCAGAGATTTCCCAAGCCTACTGCACTTCCCGCAGCGGCAAATACAAATCCGAGTCCGCCGGAAAAGCTTCCCCTTTTTTTACTCATGATAATTACCTCTCATTTTCCTTTAGAATTTTTTAAAATCTGTAAATAAAACAATCAACGCAAGTATAACATAATATAGAGATTAAAACAATATTTTTTGAAATTTTTTGAATATTTTGCAAAAAGAAAATTTTGGTTTTATCTTTGCGAATTTTGTCAAATCTATTGCAAATCAATTTTATTTATGCTATTGTAAAATATATGTAAAGAATGCGTTGCCAAAGGTAAAATTTAGTGCAATTCGCTTGAAATAATCCGTTTCGTATTTTATACTTAATCAGATATATTAAATTGGGTTATATATCAGTTTTTATGGTGGTGAATTATATGTCAAATTCAAAAAACAACAATAAAAAAACATCCGAAAAAGCAAAGCTTATGTCAAAATGGCAAAAGATGCCTTATACTAACAGAGAATTAAGCTGGGTTGACTTTAATGCAAGAGTGCTTGAAGAGGCGTTCAAAAAGACCAACCCAATTATGGAAAGATGCAACTTCCTTTCAATTACGGCGTCGAACCTTGACGAATTTTTTATGGTTCGTGTTGCAGGTGTGCTTGACCAGATTCATCACGGCAGAACAAGCCGTGACGCATCGGGCATGACTCCTACAGAGGTTATGGACGGACTTGTTGAAAAAATTCACGAGTTTGCCAAAAAGCAGTACAGCTGTTACAACCGTTCAATAATTCCGTCACTTCGTTCGGCAGGCATTGTGTTCAAAGAGGCTGACGAGCTTGACGGCGACCAGAAAGCGTTTGTTGAGGAATACTTTAAAAAAGTAGTTTTCCCCGTATTGACGCCTATGGCTGTTGATACAAGCCGTCCGTTCCCGATGCTTGCAAACAAAAGTCTTAACATCGCGGTTCGCCTTACAAATGCCGAGAATGAAGAATTTTTCGCATTGGTTCAGGTTCCGTCAATTCTTCCGAGATTTCTTGAGCTTCCGACTCACGAGGGCAGAGCGTTTATTCTGCTTGAAAAAATAATCGCAATGCACCTTGGCGAGCTTTTTGAGCTTTACAACATTAAGCAGTACGATCCTTTCAGAATCACCCGAGATTCCGACCTTGACATTGACGAGGATACCGAGGATCTTATGGCTGAAATTAAAAAGTCAATCAGAAAGCGTAAGAGAGGAGAACCTGTCCGTCTTGAATTCGGCAAGAAATGCAACCGAGAAATTCGTGAATTTCTTGTTGACGCTCTCGATGTTACGGAGCGTGAAATCTACTTTCAGAGAGGTCCTCTTGACCTTACATTCCTTTCAAAATTTGCTCACATTAAGGGCTGTGAGGATATGTGCTTTGAACCTATCGTTCCCGTAAATCCGCCTGCGGAATTCTGCGGTTATGACGATATTTTTGAGGCTATCCGTGAAAAGGACAGACTTGTGCATCATCCTTATGAAAGCTTTGATGTTGTGGTTGATTTTGTCAAAAAGGCGGCAACCGATCCGAATGTTCTTGCCATCAAGCAAACCTTGTACCGTGTCAGCGGAAATTCACCGATTGTTGCGGCTCTTATCAAGGCGGCTGAAAACGGCAAGCAGGTAACTGTTCTTGTTGAACTCAAGGCGAGATTTGACGAGGAAAACAACATTCAGTGGGCAACAAAGCTTGAAAAGGCGGGTTGTCATGTAATTTACGGTCTTACGGGACTTAAAACCCACTGCAAAATCTGTCTTGTAGTAAGAAAAGACAAGGACGGAATCAGAAGATATTTGCATATGGGTACGGGTAACTATAACGACAGTACGGCGAGATTCTATACCGATATCGGTATGTTCCCCTGCCGTGAAGAATACGGTGTTGACGCATCATCACTCTTTAATGTATTGACAGGTTACTCAACTCCGCCTGAATACAACAAATTTATCGTTGCACCTCACGGAATGCGTCCGTTCTTTGAGGCTATGATTATTCAGGAAACCGAGAACGCAAAGCTCGGACTTCCGGCCAAAATTACCGCAAAGGTGAACTCGCTTGTTGATCCTGAAATCATCAGCCTTTTGTACGATGCGTCAAACGCAGGCGTAAAAATTGACCTCATAGTAAGAGGTATCTGCTGTCTTGTTCCGGGGGTTCATGGATTCAGCGAAAACATCAGAGTAATTTCAATTGTCGGTCAGCTTTTGGAGCATAGCCGAATATTCATATTTGAAAACAATTCAAATCCGCTTTATTATATGGGAAGTGCCGACTGGATGCCGAGAAACCTCGACAGACGAGTTGAGCTTGTGTTCCCTGTTGAAGACGAGGATATCAAAAAGCGTGTGCAGGAGGTTATCACGGTTTCATTTAAGGATACCGTAAATGCACGCCAACAGCTTTCAACAGGTGTATATAAGTCTGTTGACAAGCGTGGAAAACACAAAACAAATTGTCAGAAATTCTTTTCAAAGCTTGCGTTAAAGGCTCAAAAGCAGGCAATGAAAAAAACATATGCGAGCACCGTCGGAACTCCGATTGTACCCGTTGAAGTGAAAAAGGAGGACTCCGAACAATGAAAAGAGTAGGCATTTTAACAAGCGGCGGTGATTGTCAGGGACTTAACGCAACAATCCGTGCTGTTGCAAAAACACTTTATAATCAGCTTGGCAATGATGTTGAAATCATCGGCATTATTGACGGCTACAGAGGTCTTATCTACGGCGAAACAAGAAAGATGAAACCCGAGAATTTTTCGGGTATTCTCACAATGGGCGGTACGATTCTCGGCACATCAAGACAGCCGTTCAAGCTTATGCGTGTTGTTGACGAGAACAGCGTTGACAAGGTTGAGGCTATGAAGAAGAACTACAAAAAGCTTGGTCTTGACTGTCTTGTTGTACTCGGCGGCAACGGAACTCAAAAAACCGCAAATCTTCTTCGTGAAGAGGGACTCAATGTGGTTTCGCTTCCTAAGACAATCGACAACGACCTTTGGGGCACAGACAAGACATTCGGTTTTCAGAGTGCCGTTGATATTGCAACAAATGTAATCGACTGTATCCATTCAACCGCAACATCTCACGGCAGAGTTTTCATTATTGAGGTTATGGGACATAAGGTTGGCTGGCTCACACTTTATGCAGGTATTGCAGGCGGTGCGGATATTATCCTTATCCCCGAAATTCCGTACGACATCAACTCGGTTATAAAGACAATCAAGTCAAGAACCGCAGGCGGTAAGAACTTTTCAATTCTTGCAGTTGCCGAGGGTGCAATTTCAAAAGAAATTGCAGCTTTGCCTAAAAAGCAGAGAAAAGCTGCTGTTGCAGAGATGAAATATCCGTCAATTTCCTATCAGATTGCCCATGATATTGAGGAGGCAACAGGTCAGGAAACAAGGGTTACAGTACCGGGTCACTTCCAGAGAGGCGGTAGTCCCGATGCCTATGACCGTGTGATTTCAACTCGTTTCGGCGTTAAAGCCGCAGAGCTTATTATCAATAAAGACTACGGCAAAATGGTTGCCCTTGTAAATAATAAGGTAGTTGCCGTTCCGCTTGAGGACATCGCAGGCAAGCTCAAGAGCGTTCCGAAAGACAGCGAGGTTGTTGAAACAGCAAGAAAAATGGGTATCAGCTTTGGCGAATGATTTCACCTTTTGGTTGACATATGCCTTTGTTATGATAAAATGATATGAAGTTCAGATTTCACGAAAGGGAGTGTTACTGTGAACGGTAATAAGCCGATTGAACAGATAATGGAAAATGCTGCCGCATCAGTTGAAATGGAAGGCTATACCATTGACAGCAAAAGCAAAGAATGGTGTCAAAAATTACTGCGTAACGAAATCACAATGCAGGAATATATTTCACTCGTTAAGAAAAAAGCAGGAGTTAAGGCTTAATGGCATACAATGTTAATTCACTTACAGATGATTGTTATCCAAACACTTTATGCTTAATAAATAAATTTGATATAAGAGATGAAGAACAGTTATCTGCGATAGAAGCCGATATTACATTTGCAAAATCATCTGAATGGGAACGCAATCCATTGCTTGAAAGTTTTGATTTTAATCACTACAAAGCTATCCATAAGTTTTTATTTGAAGATTTGTATTCTTGGGCTGGTGAATTGCGAAGTATTGACATCTCAAAAAAAGGAACTTCATTTTGCAGTGCATATAATCTTGAAGAAATGTGTAGAAAGAGTTTTGACTATCTCAAATCAAAACATTTGTTTATAAATTTAGATAAAATAGAGTTTGTTGATGAAATAGTCGATTTTTACTGCACAACAAATATGCTACACCCATTTAGAGAGGGAAACGGCAGAACACAAAGATTATTTATTTCGCAGTTGATACGACACAACGGTTATGACTTTAACTTTTCGGATATTGACACAGACGAGTTAATGATAGCAACAATTCATTCCGCTAACGGTGTTACAGATTTTTTAAGAGATATATTTTTAAAAAATATAAGGTAGTGTAAGGTGTTCCATGAACAGAGATGTAATTTTAAACTATGCCTTTAGCACATACGGAACAGAACCCGAATATCCGTGGGAGAACAGTCCCGATAATGCGGTTCTGCGGAATATGATGTCGGGCAAATGGTACGCAATAATTATGTGTGTCAAAAGGCAGATTTTAGGGCTTGACGGCGATGGCTTTGTCGATGTTATGAATGTCAAATGCGATCCGATTCTTGTCGGCTCTCTGAGAATGAAAAACGGATTCCTGCCAGCCTATCATATGAACAAGGACAAGTGGATAAGTATTCTGCTTGACGGCTCTGTGAGCAAGGAAGAAATCTTTCCGCTGATTGACGAAAGCTACAATCTTGTTATGCCAAAGGCTAAAAAACGCTCAAAAATCTGACATAATAATCAAGTCGGAAAATCGGTTTTACAATCGGTTTTCCGATTTTTTGTTGTTTGGGCATTAATTGTGTGCAGAAAAGTTGTCTGAAATCTTGCAATGAACGCCTGCTTTTGTTATAATCATAGTATGTATATGAAAATATGTGCCACGCAGAATGAACGGGGTATTAAATATGAAGTCAGATTTTAAGAAAATTTTTAGGAAAAGAATACTTCCGACCGTACTTGCGGTTCTTGCATTGTCGGTTTGTTCAATAACCGCCTTTGCGGTAGGAGAGGACGATCCGCAAACTCCCGATCCCCAGCCCGATCCCGTAGTGACGGAGTATGTTCCCGTTGAAACCGAACCGCAATACACAGAGCCGGTTTATACCGAGCCTGTTTACACCGAAGCGCCTACGACCGAGTATGTTGAGCCCGAAACGGAAGAACACACAACTGAGTATGTTCAGCCCGAAACGGAAGCTCCGAAACAGGAAGAAACGCAGTATCAGAATCAGTATGTTGAAACTCAGGCGACCGATTCAACGGAATTTCAGGCTCCGACAATCGCAAAAACAGTCAGCGAAAAAAAGTATTCCACAAGCTACACGGCGGGAATCGTTTCGTGGATTTGCGTAGGTCTTGGAGTAGTTGCAATTGCGGTTGTAATGATCAGCACAAAAGTCGGTGCAAGAAAAAGAATAAGGTAACAGCATTAAATGTGTAAAAATAAAAATATGGATAATCTTAACATCGGCGGTGTTCCGCTGAAATCCCACGCAGTTCTCGCACCCATGGCGGGGGTAAGCGACAGAGCCTACCGTGAGCTTTGCGTAAGATTCGGTGCGGCATACTGCGTAAGCGAAATGGTCAGCTCAAAGGCGCTTTCTTTCAACAGTAAAAAGAGCGAAGAACTGATGGAAATTTCAGACTTGGAGCGTCCTTGCGGAATTCAGATTTTCGGTGATGATCCGAAATGTATGGCTGATGCCGCAAAGCACGCACTTGAAAACAAACCTGATATTATTGATATCAATATGGGATGCCCTGCTCCAAAGATAAGCTCAAACGGCAGCGGAAGTGCATTGATGAAAAATCCTCGGCTTTGCGGAGAAATTGTCAAGGCTGTGACAGCCGTTACCGACATACCCGTAACCGTAAAAATCCGCAAGGGTTGGGATGATGACAGTGTAAATGCCGTTGAAGTTGCAAAAATCTGCGAATCGGCAGGTGCGGCGGCAATCACCGTTCACGGCAGAACAAGACAGCAATATTACAAGCCTCCCGTTGATTACGATATCATAAGGGCTGTAAGAGAATCCGTCAGCGTTCCCGTAATCGCAAACGGAGACATTGACAGTGCCGAAAGGGCAAAGGAGGTTATGGATATCACGGGCTGTGACCTTGTTATGATCGGTAGGGCAACGCTCGGAAATCCGTGGATTTTCTCGCAGATTAACGCATACCTTGAAAACCCGAATGTTAAAATCCACACTCCCGACCTTGAAGAAAGGCTCGGTGTAATGATTGAACATATCGGCAAAATGGTTGAATACAAGGGTGAGCATATGGCAATGCTTCAGGCAAGAAAACTTGTAGTCGGCTATTTCAAAGGCATGAAGGGTGCGGCAGCCTTGAGAAATGAGGCAGGAAAAATTAAAACGCTTGATGATTTGTACGAATTAAGGCAAAAAGCCCTTTCGTTGCAATGACATAAATTCAAACAGGATACACAGTATCCTAAAATAAAAATATAAGGGGAATATAACAATGAGTGAAAAAACAAATATCGCTACTCTTGATTACCTCAACGAGTACGATCCCGCAATCGGTAACGCAATGACAGACGAGCTTAAAAGACAGCGCAGAAACCTTGAACTTATCGCAAGTGAAAACATCGTTTCTCCGGCAGTTATGGCTGCAATGGGCAGCTTGCTCACAAACAAATATGCCGAGGGTTATCCGGGAAAGAGATACTACGGCGGTTGTCAGTGCGTTGATGTAGTTGAAGAAATTGCCCGTCAGCGTGCGTGTGAGCTTTTCGGTGCTGAACACGCAAATGTTCAGCCTCACTCAGGCGCTCAGGCTAACACAGCGGTATATTTTGCAATGCTTAATCCCGGTGATACGGTAATGGGTATGAACCTTAACGAAGGCGGTCACCTTACACACGGTTCACCTGTTAATATTTCAGGTAAATACTTCAATTTTGTTCCATACGGTGTTGATCCCGAAACGCACAGAATTGATTATGATAAGGTTCTTGAAATTGCAAAGGAATGCAAGCCTAAGATGATTGTTGCAGGTGCGTCTGCATACCCAAGAATTATTGATTTTGCAAAGCTCCGTGAGATTGCCGACACAGTAGGCGCATATCTTATGGTTGATATGGCTCACATCGCAGGTCTTGTTGCCGCAGGCGTTCATCCGAACCCTGTTCCGTATTGTGAGTTCGTTACAACAACAACACACAAAACTCTCCGTGGTCCTCGTGGCGGTCTTATCCTCTGCCGTGAAGAATTTGCAAAGCAGATTGACAAGGCTATATTCCCCGGTACACAGGGCGGTCCTCTTATGCATGTTATTGCCGCAAAGGCTGTTTGCTTCGGCGAGGCATTAAAGCCTGAGTTCAAGGAGTACGGCAAAAAGATTGTTTCTAACTGTAAGGCTCTTGCAGACGGACTTCTCAAAAGAGGCAACAAGCTTGTTTCAGGCGGTACGGACAACCATGTTCTTCTTATGGATCTCCGTGATACAGATGTAACCGGCAAGGAGCTTGAGGCTCGTCTTGACGATTGCTACATCACAGTAAATAAAAACACAATTCCGGGCGAACCCCGTTCACCGTTCGTAACAAGCGGTGTAAGAATCGGTACTGCCGCTGTTACTACAAGAGGTCTTAACGAGGAAGATATGGACAAGATTGCCGAGTACATCACCCTCGTT
>OAVV01001238.1_pt1 | contig 12551 bp, 13 predicted proteins | sample 1501401 | NCBI WGS metagenome assembly OAVV01 (sample SAMEA2580098, study PRJEB22360) | human gut metagenome | biome: human gut; feature: human-associated habitat; material: faeces | place: Denmark | collected 2008/2010 | reverse complement strand
AAATGCTCACACCCCTGCGGTTGTTGCTGCCGAACCCCCCCCTGCCGACACGACAAGCGCTGAAAGCACCATGAGTGCGGCAAGAATAATGCTCGTGATTTTTCTTGTTCTTTTCATTTTGATTCCTCCATTTCATAATCGTGGTATGCGATTGCTTTTATTATAGCATTTTGCACTTGTTTTTTCAATTCATTATCACATTTTTGTTTCTTTGTACAAGTTATTGTGCAGAGTTTTGTAGACTTAATTAAATAAAGCTTATTTTTGACTATGTCGCAACATATTTTAACCATAAAAAATCCGCTGACATAAACTGTCAGCGGATTTAATGTTTTGCAAAAACAATATTTAAATAATCAGTTTTCTTTTCTGTAGAAAGGTTCAACACCCTTTACTGCATTTTTTGCAAAATCCATTGAATACGGCATCATTGAAAGCTGGATTTCATCGTCAAGGAACGGATTTGCAACCTTGCTGATTGCATCGAATGTGCTTTCCATATCACCGAAGAAATCAACCACGATGAAGTAGCTCTTTTGACCGTTCTGCTCAATCAAGCGAAGATATGCGGCATTTACTGTCGGCTCTGTGCTGAAATGATTAATAAGAGCAGCCATAAGATCAATCGGATATTCTTTAGGTTCGCCGAGACTGATTGGTGAACCCGGTTCGATTGTCTGATTTTTGAGTTTCATATAGTCCTTCTGCTGTTTGAAAGAATGAACCATCTGTTTCGGGAATGTTACGCTCTTTCCGAAAGGATTGATTACAAAGCCCTTTACATCAGCCTGGGGATCCATTACCATCTGGGCAATGCTGTCAAAGTCTGTAACAACCTTCTGTGCATTTTGAGTGTCTTTCCACTTGAAAAGTTCGTCTGTGTCCGTAAACACACCAAAAAACTTTTCTTTGTTGCCGTTTTCAAGAAGTCTGAACTGAACCTGGGTTGACTGCTGCATAACAGTCTGACCGTTGGTTGTCTTAGCCTCTGTCTTTGGTGTTACCTTTGCAGGGAGAATGAATTTCGCCTTCATAACCTCATCAATCATCTTGTTGATGTTTTCGGTTGTGTTGTCATCCTGCATCTTTTCAATAGCGGCTACGAGGTTTGGATTCTTGATTTCCTCTGCCGGCACTTTGCTTCCTTCCATTTTTGCGCCTTTAAGTTCGCTCATGCTTTGTTACCTCCGTTATTCTGCTGTATGATTTTTGTCGGGAAATACTGCAAATCGTCGGATACTTCACCGTCAAAGAAAATAATATTCGGTGAATTCAAATCTCTTTTGATTATGCAGTCGTAAGTTCCGTCTTTTTCTTTTTGTTTCTGCACCGATGTGTGGTTTTGCATTACAGACATCGGTGCAAGCATAGCATAAAATTCATCTTTTACATATAAGTGAATTCAAGTCTTTCGTAAGTTTTGACGCCTTCGGCATTTTCCGCACGAAGCTCAAGCTTTGAAACATCGCTGTCACCGTGCTTGATTGTTACTTTGTCACCGTCTTTGTACGAAACAGCCTTTCCGCCGTCAAGGGAATATGTGGCATTATCTGTGTTTGAACAGGTGAGAGTTACCTCGTATGTATCATCGCTGTATGTAAACTCTGTTTTTGAGTCAACACCAACGCTTGCAGGTCTTGCATATTCAGTGTATCCCTCATTATAAAGAACTACAACTGAATTTTCAGGGATATCCGTATCACAGGTAATCTTACCGTTTTTAACAGTATATTCGGTTTTGCGGTCAACACGGTCAACATATGTTCCGTCAGCAAGATTTGTTTCAAAATCAACCTTGAGAGCATCATTTGTATTGACAATTACAGCTCCCTTTGTACCTCTTTCAATCATAAGAGCAGTTGAGTCAAGGTTAGGATTAACGAGATTTTCGTCTTCACCTTTCATTGCTGTTCTGAAGAAATTCACTGCGGAAACACGATTATCCTTGTACATATCGTCACCCTGTGTGCCGATTCGGTTCATGCCCCATGAATTGTCGATTGAACTGTTATACGGACGGTCAAAGAAGAGCGGTGTTCCGTCTTTTCTTGCCGTGATTATTGCCCAGCCGAGGACAACCTGTTCGCTGTCGATATTGTTGTATGTGCAGTCATTGATGTAGTTATCGTGGGATTCAACCCATGTAACGATATTCGGGTCTGCATTGCCAATCCAATAATCAGACACAACTGCCGTGTCGATATTGCCGCTTGCAATTCCCGAACGAATTTTACTGCCGTAGGTGCTTGATGTGGTTCTGCCGATTTCCTTTATATAGTCGGCAAGTCTGTCATTGTCGCCCTGAAGCACTTCGCCGTAGATAAAAAGATTTTCTGCGTTATCAACTTCTTTTGTTGCTTTTTCCCAGAAGTTATTTTTAAAGCCGTCATCTTCTTTTGGATCATCGGAAAGTCCGATATGCTTTGCCGTGTCATATCTGAAACCGTCGGCACCGCAGGCAATACAATCGTTAATGTAATTAAAGAAATACTTTTGAAACGAAGGTCTTTCCGTGTTGATGTCAGGAAGTCCTCCCATCTCATGCGTGGTGCAGGCAAGTCTGTCGCCGAAATCATTAAGGGGCGTTCTGCCCTCCTTGTGATAAAGGGTTTCAAGACTTCCGCCGCCGGCCTCAATAAGATCTTTGCTTACCTCATCGGTTGCCGGAGTAGTGTGGTTTGCAATTACATCGACAATAACCTTTATACCATACTTATGGGCCTCATCGCACATTGCCTTAAATTCATCACGAGTACCGAGCTGATAATTACCGATTTTGAAATCAGTCGGCTGATAGTGATAGTACCACTTTCCGTTGCCGTAAAGATCCATACCGCCATCTTCGCCCTCAAGACACTCGTTAATCGGAGATGTCTGCACAGCCGAAAAACCTGCTGCGGCAATATCCCCCATTGACTCCTTTATTGTGTTGAAATCCCAACAAAATGCTTGAAGAATCGCACCGTCAGCCACCTTGTCGGCTGTTTTGTAGTCAATTGACGCCGGCTGAGTTTGTGAGCAGCCCGTACCCGATACTGCAACGGCAGTAATCATAAGAGCCGAAAGAATTCCTGCTGATATTTTTTTAAACATATTTCACCGTCTTTCTGTTTTTAACTTACTTGAGATACAGTATAACATAAATGATATGATTTTTAAATAGTTTTTGGCATTTTTGCCATATTTTTTTATTAAAACGCCAATAATGACACAAACTATGTTTTTGAGCAAAAAATCGTTACGATGTTTACAATAGAAAAAAATTGAATATTGTCACAAAAGAAAAATTGTTGTATACTAAAAATATAAAAATGAAAGGAACAGCTGCATGAGTCACGCGATAATTATTCCTATTTATTGTGAAAACAGAAACACAATCATCCTCTGCAATGAATTACAGAATTTTGGAGCTGAGCATATTGTTGTTGTCAATGACGGTCTTAATCCCAAATCGGAATATTTTAACGAATTGACAAGTATTGGCTGTCATCTTGTTCACCTTAAAAATAACAACGGCAAAGGTGCAAGCCTTAAAGCAGGTATCAAATACGCTCACGATAACCTTTATAATATCACGGGCTACATTACCTGTGACGCTGACGGACAACATACTGCAAATGATGTTATGAAAATCAGCCGTATGCTTGACCTTAGAAACGGCAGTCTGATTCTTGGCAAAAGAGATTACAAAAAGTCTAAAATGCCGATTAATATACGAATCGGAAACAGACTGTCCTCGGCATATTTCAAGGTTATTACGGGCAAAAGCTGCAGGGACACTCAAACAGGACTGCGAGGTATTCCTGCATTTCTGTATGACACGGTGATGAAAACAAAGGGCAGTCGTTTTGATTTTGAAATGAATTTTCTCACAAAATGTGCCGACATGAGAGTCCCGTTTTACTTTGTGAACATTATAGCCGATTGCTCAAACTGCAGCAGCAATTTTCGGCTTATTAAAGACACCTACCTTATCTACAGAACTCCGTTGAGATTTGCGACGGCATCAATCGGCTGTACGATAATCGACCTTGTTTTGTTCACGATATTTGCGTATATTCTGCCTTCACATATGTTCTTTAACATTATGCTGGCAACGCTTATGGCACGAGTTGTTTCGGGCGGAATTAATTTTCTCATCAACAGAAAAGTCATCTTCGGCAATACGGATAACGGAGCAAAACAGGCACTCAGATTTTTCATTCTGTTTTTCTGCATAATGTGTGCAAGCTCACTTATTGTATCGGCACTTTGGTTTTTACCGATTCCCGTTACACTCACAAAGGCGATTGTCGATCTTTTGTTGTGGACGGTCAATTACAAAATGCAGAGAATATGGGTTTTCAAGGACAGCAACAGACTTAAAAGAACTCCCAAAAGTAAAAGAAAATAAAGCAAACGAAAACGGTGACACGAAAATGTCACCGTTATTTTTGTATAATTTTCAGTTGCTGTCAATATTTACAAAACCTCTGCCCTTTATTGCGCCTGCCGTCGTTACGATAATAAAGGCATTGGGATCAACATTTTTGATTCCCGATGTAATTTTGTAAACCTCTTGAGGACGGACTGCGCACATAATAACTTTCTTATCATTACCGCTGTATGCACCCTCGCCGTTGAGGTATGTTACACCTCTCTTTAGGTTTTTCATAATATTGACACTTACTTCTTCATAATTGTCTGAAATCACAAACATAAGCTTGCCGTTACCTCTTGAAGTACCGTAGCTTACAGCATCAATTACCTTTATGCTGATAAAAATTACAAGCAAAGCATAGAGTACATTTTCAATGCTGTGATAAACAAAGAACACCATTAAAAGCACAAGAATATCGGACACAAGAATTATCGTACCCGTTGAAATGAACGGAAAATGCTTGTGAAGATTCAGTGCGATGATGTCTGTACCGCCTGTTGAACCGCCTCGGTAAAAGATAAGACCGAGTCCGAGACCGTTAAGCACTCCGCCGAATCCTGCGGCAAGAATTGTATCGCCCGTATATGCAGGCAAAATCGGTGTAAGAACATCAATCATAACCGAAACAAGTGCCGTTGCAACAAGGGTTCTTGTAAGAAAACCCTTTCCGTTCTCGATAAATCCCCAGATGAAAAGCGGAATGTTCATCACAAAAATCATAATACCTATCGGCAACGAGAACATATAGTTTAGCATTGTGGCAACACCCGTAAGTCCGCCCGGGGCAACATTGTTAGGTGATGTAAACATTGCTACCGATATGCCGTAAAGAACTGCTCCGGCGAAAATTACAAGATAATCAAAAAATAGTGTTCCAGCCTTTGCAAGACAGGAATTCGGTTTTAAATTCGTTTGCATAAAATCACTCCCCGAAACGAGTATGTATAATTATTTCAAAAAGCTGATTTATTCTGTCAAATTCTTTATTAATCTGCAAGTATCCGAAAAGTGCTTCAAGTCCCGTTGCACTGTGATAATCGGCAACAGAACCGTTTTTTGGAGTACATTTCGGTGCAGCATTTCTGCCTCGCTTATAAACGGCAAGCTCCTTTTCGGTTAAAGTCGGCATAAGAATTTTTGCAAATTCAGCCTGACTTTTGCAGTTTACAAGCGAAACCTTTATTTTATTGAGTTCTCCAACACTGCGGTTAGCCTTGCGAACAAGGTATTCACGCACAAGCAGGTCATAGACGCCGTCACCCACAAAGGCAAGTGTAAGCGGAGAAATTTCATCGGCTAATGAATGAACAGATGTATTTTCCATATTAACTCCGTATCACGCAATATTAATCCATAAAGTCAAATTCAAGCTCATAAATTGAAACCGTGTCGCCGTCCGAACAGCCTTTTTTTCGGAGTGCGTCAATTACACCGCCGTTTATGAGAACTTTTTGGAAATAGTTAAGGCTTTCGTAATCGTCAAAATTGATACCCTTCATGACCTGCAACAGCCAGTCAGCCTCAACTGTATAGATTCCGTTCACATTCTTGATTATAACAGAATGGTCATCAAAATCATCAACGGTCACAATCGGAGCAGGCTCTGCCTCGTAGTGAGTGATTGGAGGAAGTTTTGAAAGCATTTCCTGAATCTTTTTGAGGAGCGGATCAACATCATAGCGGATTGCCGCCATAATCGGGAAGAAATCATAGCCTTGATCTTCGACAAACTTCTTGAAGTCTGCAATTTGCTCATCGGTTGCCATATCGCACTTGTTGCCTGCAACAACCATTGGACGCTCTGCAAGCTCGGGATTGAACTTTGCAAGCTCATTGTTGATTGTTATGAAATCCTCTTTCGGATCTCTGCCCTCACTGCCCGAAACATCGACAATGTGAACGAGCATACGGCAACGCTCAACATGGCGGAGAAACTGATGTCCAAGACCAGTACCCTGCCATGCACCCTCGATAAGACCGGGAATGTCAGCCATAACAAATGACGAGCCCTCGCCCATTGACACAACTCCGAGAACGGGAGTGATTGTTGTGAAGTGGTAGTTCGCAATCTCAGGCTTTGCCTGTGAAACCACGGAAACAAGGGTACTTTTTCCGACATTCGGGAAACCTACAAGACCTACATCAGCAAGAAGCTTGAGTTCAAGAACAACATCAAACTCTTCACCCGGAAGTCCCGGTTTTGCAAAACGGGGAACCTGACGGACAGGAGTTGCAAAATGTGGATTACCCCAACCGCCTTTACCGCCTTTTGCAACGATATAAGGTTCATCACCCGAAACATCGGCAAGGATTCTTCCGCTGTTCTCCTCTTTTACAACAGTTCCGACAGGAACACGGATAACAAGGTCTTCGGCATTTTTACCACGGCATCTGCCGCCTCTGCCGTTTTCGCCTTTTTTTGCGGCATATTTTCTTTTATAACGGAAATCGGCAAGTGTTGAAAGGTTGGAATCGGCAACAAAAACAATGTTACCGCCTCTGCCGCCGTCACCGCAAAAGGCGCCCCCCCCCCCCCCCCCCCCCCCGCGGGCCCCCCCTGCCGCTACATATTTTTCACGGTGAAACGAAACGGCACCGTCACCGCCGTCTCCTGCTTTTATTTTAATTTTCGCTGTATCTACAAACATATTTTTCTCCGTAACAGTTTTGCTGTTTAATTATCAGTACAAATGTAAAGAATCTCAGACCTGTTTGTTATTAGTATAAACAGAAATGTAAAAAATAAGGGTGGATATAAAATCCACCCTCATAAATTTTGAGATTACTGCTCAACAGGATAAACGCTTGCACGCTTTCTGTCTTTGCCGACACGCTCAAATCTTACAACACCGTCAATCTTTGCGAACAGTGTATCGTCAGAGCCTTTGCCTACATTTTCACCAGGGTGAATATGTGTGCCTCTCTGCTTTACAAGGATGTTGCCTGCGAGAACCTTCTGACCGTCTGCACGCTTAACGCCAAGACGCTTTGATTCACTGTCACGGCCGTTCTTTGTAGAACCCATACCTTTTTTATGAGCGAATAACTGAATGTTTATTTTAAGCATTACCTTACACCTCCGAAAATTTAACTTTAATAAAATTTTTGTATTGCTCCGAAAGAGCAGTTAAGTGAAGCTTTAAGCCTGAGAGTATATCACAAGCCTTTAAAGCATCATTCGGTGACATTCTTACTTTCATAAGACCGTCATCCTCGGTAACCTGTGCATTAATATGCAAAATCTCGGTGACAGTGTTTGCAGTCATATATGCGGCAGAACTGATTGCCGCACATACAATATCGCTGCCCTCTTCGGCAAAGTCGGAGTGCCCCGATATTTCAAAACCGCAAATCATATCATCTGATTTAAAAAATGTTACCGTAGTCATTTTTAGGCTTCGATTGAAGTAATCTTAACCTGTGTGTAAGGCTGTCTGTGACCTTTTGCTCTCTTTTCGCCCTTCTTAGGCTTGTAAGTGCAAACTCTGATTTTTTTGCCTTTACCGTTCTTTACAACTTCACCTGTAACCTTAGCACCCTCAACGAGCGGTGTGCCAACCTTGATGCCGTCGTCTGTGCCGACTGCCACAACATCAAATGTTACTGTGTCGTTTGCTTCTGCGTCAAGCTTCTCGATGAAGATAACCTCATCGTTAGTTACCTTGTACTGCTTGCCGCCTGTCTGAATAACTGCGTACATTTTAGTACCATCCTTTACATTGGGCTCGCTATGTGCAGGTGGAACGAATCACTTAAAACCCACAATATGCGGCTTATATACTATATCACAAAGAAAACTTTCTGTCAACAATTTTCCCGATATTTTTTGAGTATATCAAATGTTATTCTGTATTTTGCAAGCCTTGAGAGTATTTTTCATAAGAGTTGAAATTGTCATAGGACCTACACCGCCCGGTACAGGTGTGATAAACGAGCATTTATCCTTGACATTTTCAAAATCAACATCACCGCAGAGTTTGCCGTTTTCATCCCTGTCCATACCGACATCAATCACAACCGCACCCTCTTTTACCATATCGGCAGTAACAAACTTTGGTCTGCCGACTGCGGCTACGAGTATATCTGCCTGAGAACAGATTTCAGCAAGATTCTTTGTTCTGCTGTGACAGATTGTTACCGTGCCGTTTTCGTGGAGCAAAAGCATTGCCATAGGCTTGCCTACGATATTACTTCTGCCGATTACAACGCAGTTTTTACCGCTTACTTCAATGTTGTAGGAATGGAGCATCTCCATTACGCCTGCAGGCGTGCATGGAAGAAAATCATACTCGCCGAGCATAATTTTTCCGACATTTACGGCATGGAATGCGTCAACATCTTTAAGCGGGCTGATTGCCTCAATTACAGCCTTGTCATCAAGGTGTTTCGGCAACGGAAGCTGAACAAGAATACCGTTGATATCCTTCTTATTGTTGAGAGTTTCAACAAGGTTTAAAAGTTCTTCCTGTGTTGTTTCGGCAGGAAGTGCGTACTCCTCAGACTTAAAGCCTACAAATTCACAAGCCTTTTTCTTGTTGTTTACATATACTCTTGACGCCGGATCGTCACCTACGATTACTACCGCAAGGCCGGGGGTTATTTTGTGAGTTTCCTTTAACTCAAGCGTCTGCCTCTTTACCTCTTCCTTTACCTGTGCCGATACCTTTTTTCCGTCGATAATCTGCATAGAAAGAATCCTCCTTTTTTCTGTTTATAATTAAGAATACAATACCTGTTATAAAAATCACTGCCGAAAGAACCTGTGACACCCTTATGTCTGCTCCGAAAACTTGGAACGGAAGATAAAGGCTGTCTGTTCTCAGTCCTTCAACAACTGTTCTTTCAAATCCGTACCACACAAGGTACATAAAGAAAATCTGTCCCGAATATTTCTGCTTATATTTTCCGTAGAAATGGAGAAGTACAAATCCGAGCAGACACCACATTGATTCATAGAAGAAACACGGGTGAACTCCTATGTTGTCTGTTCCCTCGCTCATCATTCTCCAGGGCAAATCCGTAGGAGAGCCGTATGCCTCCTGATTCATAAAATTGCCCCATCTGCCTATTCCCTGTCCGATAAGGAAACCGACCATTGCAATGTCAAGAACAGGCATGATTTCCATTTTCTGTATTTTGGCAACAGTCAGACCGCCGAGCAACGCACCGATTATTCCGCCGTAAATAGCAAGTCCGCCGTTGTTGATATAGAGAATTTCAATCGGGTTCTGTCCGTAATAATCCCATTTGAAGAAACAGAAGTACAGTCTTGCACCGATAATTCCCGTTATCATTCCTGCAAAAACACAGTTGACAAGCTTTGAACCGTCAACCTTGTAACGGGGAGCACTTTTCCACGCATAAAGTACGGCAAGCAAAAGTCCGCAGGCGATGATTATTCCATACCAATAGACCTTGTAATCACCGATTGAAAATGCAATCGGGTTAATATCAAATTCCCAACCAAATCCGGGAAACTGCACATGATACGGCATAATTACACCTCATCAGGCTGTTTTACAACAGACAAAGTACAGTTATCGACATCGAGCATCTCGGCAAGCCTTGCGTTGATATCCTCAAGCTTTGCATTTGCAACCGCATCAATGTAGGCAAAAATTTCGTTACCCTGCATTGCATAGTCGATGATTGAATTTGAAATTGCGCTCACTGAGTTGAGCGATGAAACCGAATCACCATAAACAGACTTTCTTGCAATTTCAAAGTCCTCTTTATCAATACCGTTTTTCTTAATATCTGAGATATACTGTTTTATCATCTCAGCAGCCTGTTTCGGCGCTCTTGATTCACCACCGAAGATTACCGAGCAATAACCCGGACCTTCAAAGAGTTCATAAGAAAAGCTTGAATTGATGAGGTTTGAATCCATAAGATTTCTGTAGAGCATGCTCGTGTTTGATGCAAGTGCCGAAAGAAGAATATCTGTGCATGCAAGCTGCTTTTCGTTAAGAGGCTTGTCTGCTTTCTCTTTGAAGCCGAGATTGAACAAAGGCATTGAAACAGGGAAAGTCTGCTCAACATAAGGTTCTTTGATTTCATAAGGCTCTGTTTCAAAATAGTTTTTGATTTCCTTTTTCTCACAAGGCTTGAGCATTTTGTCGGCAACTTTAAGCACACCGTCAACCGTTACATTACCCGCAACGCAGAGAATCATATTATTGAGGTTGTAGAACACATTGTAAACTTCATAAAGCTTTTCGGCTGTAATTTCCGCAATTGTTTCAACCGTACCTGCAATATCAATTTTTACAGGATGATTGCGGTACATACCCTCAAGCATATTGAACATTACTCGCCAATCGGGAGAGTCGTCGTACATTTTGATTTCCTGACCGATAATACCCTGTTCCTTTGCAACTGTCTGAGCCGTAAAGTAGGGATCCTGAACAAAATCGAGAAGAATTTCAAGACTTTCGTCAAACTTGTCCGTACATGAGAAAAGATAGCAGGTTTTTTCAAAGCTTGTATACGCGTTTGCATTTGCACCTGTTTTTGCGTATCTTACAAACGCATCGCCTTCTTCACTTTCAAAAAGCTTGTGTTCAAGGTAATGGGCGATACCGTCGGGAACTGTAATTATATCACCGCCGTTAACGGAAAACTTAGTGTTGATACTGCCGTAGCGTGTGCCGAAAATTGCATATGAAGAAGTGTAACCCTCTTTTGGATAAACAAAAATTGTAAGTCCAGATGGATGTTCAACTTTATAATAGCTGTCGCCTGCAATTTCCGATTTAATTTCTGTAATATTCATTCTATCCGCCTCCCTTACTTATTTTTGAGAACATAAACCGTATCGAGCAAGAGCTTGTTTGCGGCTTTTACAATCTGCTCTTTTGTAACGGCATTAACCTCAGCGGAAACTTCTTCAACAGTTTCAAGGTCGCCATTAAAGATCCTCCCTGTGTACCAGTTTTCAATACCGCTTACGCTGTCGCTGCTTGACTTGAATGAATTAACAACAGCAAGCTTTGTTGCCTCAATTTCAAAATCTGTAATTTCGCCGTTCTTCATATCCTCAATTTCTTTTAGAATAGCTTTTTCGGCTTTTTCAAGATTTTCGCCCTCAACACCGCTGTTGATGTACATTATGCCCTTGATTGAATCATAGGAGGACGAGCAGTAATAGCAAAGGCTCTGCTTTTCACGAACATTGTTAAAGAGTTTTGAGCTTGCAGTACCGCCGAGAACAGCACACATAAGCCTTTCGGCAACCGCCTCTTCATCACCTGCGGAAATCTGTGTTCTGAATCCCATGACAAGTTTTGACTGTGAGAGCTCCATTTCCTCTGTAATATGTTTTTCTTTTGAAACATTCTTAACAACATCAGTAGATGAAGTCACAACATTTCTTTCGATATTTGCAAAGGCTTTCGCAAAAACCTCCTTCGCCTTATCGGCAGGGCTGTCACCTATATAGAGAATCTCAAATTTTGCGGTTTTGAGAAGATTCTGCCATGCCTTGCAGAGTGATTCGGCAGTTGCGGCCTTGATTTTTTCGGCTGTACCGTAACGCTTGATTCCGAAAATCTCATCCTTGCACATATGCTTTATAAGCTGTCCCATTGCATAGATTCGCTTTTCGTTGAATTCCGAATCAATCACATCAAGCAACTGTCTGCGTTCCTGTTCAAGTTCACTTTCAATAAAAGCGTTGTTCTTGACATTCGGCTCAAAAATTACGCTGCACAAAAGCTCCGAAAGTTCTTTGGCAATGCTGACATCATCAAGAGAATATCTGTCATCAAGACCTGATACGGAAATTTTAATTACCTGGCTTTCACCGTGTTTTGAAAGCGATGAAGTGAGGTCTGCACCGTAAAGTGAGCTGAGTTTTTTGCTGAGAACAGTAAAATCGGGATATTTTTTGCATGAACGAACAAGCAATCCGCCCACAAGCGCATTCTCCGACGCTGTTTCGACAGAAAGCGGAACAACAATATTCACGCTGATTTTCATAGTTTTAAAACGGCTGTCCTTAATGTTTGTAAAGTAAACACCGTTTGCAATTTCATTTCTGTTGATGAAATTCATTTAATCAACTCCGTTTTCAGATTATCAGTCATATTGTATCACATTTTGATTTATTATAAAAGAGATATAAGAAAAA
>OAVV01001234.1_pt1 | contig 12617 bp, 9 predicted proteins | sample 1501401 | NCBI WGS metagenome assembly OAVV01 (sample SAMEA2580098, study PRJEB22360) | human gut metagenome | biome: human gut; feature: human-associated habitat; material: faeces | place: Denmark | collected 2008/2010 | reverse complement strand
GTCTCAAACACCAGTGGATTCACTTCCATCCCGGTTCGACCCCGGGTCTGGGTACTTAAAATAGCTGTTAATCATATGATTTTCAGCTATTTTTTATGGGTAGCCCCCAAAAAAATCTCAAGCGGAAGCCAATTCAGGCGAATGAAGTCTTGGGTAGGACACTGCAGCAAATCATTGATGTCATCAATAAATTTAGAGCAAGCCAGTCGCTATTTGTCCAGCCATTTCTTGAATGTAGCAGCTTTCTCCCGACTTATCAAAATTTCCTCCTGCGGATACCCATTCATTTCTACCTTTAATTTATAGTTGAACCAGTTGCTGACTTTCTTAATATGTCTCACTTGTATCATATGCTGACGGTTTGCACGGAAGAAAGAAGCAGGGTTCATTTCCTTTTCCAGTTGGTCCAATGTGTAAGGAATGGTAGCAGAAGTGCCATCCGTCAGATAAAGGCGGGTTATGTTCTGTTGAGAGTGGATGAAACAGACGTTCTGGACTTCGATAGTGATATATTCATCTTTGCGAGACACCAAAAATCTTTCCCGATAATGAGGGGTAGGGACAGCCCCACCCAGGTATTCCAATAGCTGTTCCAGCTTTGGAGCAGTGGTCACAGGAGATGAGCGGGATATTCTTTCTGTCGCTTTTTGTATAGCCGCTTCCAATTCATCCGAGTCGATGGGTTTCAGCAAATAGTCGATACTATTGAATTTAAATGCCTGTATAGCATACTGGTCATAGGCAGTGGTGAAAATGATGGGCGAGACTATCTTTATTTGGCGGAAAATGTCGAAACTTAATCCATCCTGTAGGCGGATGTCGGAGAATATCAGATCCGGCTGCTCCCGTTGGAGGAAATCTATACTTTGGACAATACTCTTGGTGATGCCGGAAATTTCGTAATCAGGGTGCAGTGTGCGGATGTAGCGTTGCAGGCGTTCGGCACTGTGGTTTTCGTCTTCTATTATTAGAACTTTCATGGAATTTATCATTTCGTTTAAAGCGTTGAAAGGGTGACACGATAGATGTGTTCATCCTGATAGATTTCAGGGGCGGGAGCACCAGTGAGCTGATACCGCTCTTTGATATTTCGCAGCCCGATGTGGTGGGTGGAAGAGTTCGGAGTAAGAGGTTTACAGTTGTTTTCCACTACCAATTTATCCCCGTCGGAATATACACGGATGAATAGCGGTGCTTCTTCCGACACTTGATTGTGCTTGATGGCATTTTCCAGTAACATCTGCAATACAATGGGAGGGGTCTGTCTCTCGCGGATAGCGTCCTGTACTTGTATTTCTACCTGTATGGCATCCTCAAAACGTATTTTGAGTAGGAAGATATAAGCCTCCAAACTGGATAATTCATCAGCAACGGATGAAAGGTTTTTATCGACATTAGCTACGATATGCCGGTAAACTTTGGAGAGACATTTGATGTAGATGGGAGCTGTGGCATCTCCCGTCTCTACTAGGTCGAGCAGGATGCTAAGATTATTGAATATAAAATGCGGGTCTATCTGCATCTTCAGTGCATCAAGACGTGATTGCTGACGTTTCAGTTGCAGATTTTTTTTCTTCTTTTGCAGAACAATGGAGATAGACATTAGAATGAGGATGACGGTAAAAGCAATGACAATAATCCAGCAATAGAAGACCCAGTACCGGTAGTATTCTGCCTCTGCGACTTCGGAGTCACGGATCGTTTTTCGAAGTTTGTCCACATTCTCAATTTGAGCGAGGTCCTTGCTATAAGCGTGCTTGATAGTGCGTCAGCCTTTCCAAGCAGTCTGATACACCATTGAGAGAACCGGTACGTATATTCAGATCAGTCAACTGGCGATAGGCTTTCAGACAGATGAAGGGGTTGTTGCTCTGACTGCTTCGGTTTAGGTAAAAACGAGCGGAATCGATTTGTTGAAGATCGGAATGTATCTTGCCGAGCAGATAGTCGACTGAGTCCTGATATAAATGCGGGATTTGCAGCGCATAGATACGAGCGGAGTCAGGCATGTGCTTGTCGGCATATTTTTCACTGAGGAGGAATAGCAACCGGGCTTGCAAGGAGCCAGAGTAACCTTTCATAGAGGCAGTTTTGAACAGAGGGATACTCCCATCACCATCATTTGTCCGGGCGTAATAGTGGGTGAGTTCAGAGTAGGCTTCGGCAATGAGAGAGGGGTTGTTTAGCTCCTTGGCCAGAGAGAGGGCGGCGAGTTTGGCCTCTTTCTCTTCTTTCATCATGTGTTTAGTGTGGTAAACCTGCCCTTTGAAGTTGTTGAGGTAGAAGTTCAGTTCGCGAAGATCGTACACATCGTTGTTGTATTGTGTACAGAGGGTGAAATATTCTACGGCTTCAAGCAGGAAATTAGAGTGACGGGCTATCTCGCCCCGGTAGTAATATATTTCAGTCAGGTGTAGTGAGTCCGCTTTATATTTGAAGTAAGGGCTGACGATGTTAAGTAGCGAATCCGGCACAAGATATTCCTGCATGCCGATGAGAGCACCGGCTTTTACTAAATCGCACATCATGTAATTCCTTTCGCTCAAGAAAGTACGGTTTATCTGTTCCACATCTGCCAGTGCTTTTCGCGGATTCACTTCAATGAGACCGTTGGCATACTCCAGGCGGCTGCGTGCAGAGCGGTTTACACGATAGAGGTAGTAAGCGGAAAAGCTTACCACAAGCAGGAATATTGCGGCTGTGAGATAAATACGTTTTCTTATCATAACTGCGTAATCAAGTCTGAAATGCAAGTCTATTTATTAGGATGGACTCTTATCTTTGTTTGGGCAAAAGTAGTAAATAATACCAAATAGCATTATATCTTCATCACAACTTTATATGGAGGGGATAGGTATTTGGTTTCATTCATTCCGTTTCACCACTTATCTCTGCGGTTTCGTCCCCCAAAAATCCGGCTTTGACCAGAATTGCATTGCGGGAGCGGGCGCTGACACCTACTTTTGCACCGCTCTTGTGAGAACTAATCAATCACTATAATACATTGAATTTTATGAAAATGGAAATAAACAAAATGTGGCAAATCTTCATGCTGACAACACTCCTTGCTCTTGCCGGATGCAAGAACGGCGGAGGAGAATATTCGCAGTCTGTATCGGAATATGCGACGATGCAGGTGGCACCAGTCAATAAAACTCTTTCTACCCAATACCCGGCAGCTATCCAGGGTAAGCAGGATATTGCTATCTTTCCGCAGGTGACGGGAACCATCACCCGATTGTGTGTAAACGAGGGACAGGCGGTGAAACGTGGACAAGTGCTTTTCATCATCGACCAGGTTTCTTATCAGGCAGCTTTGGCCACAGCCCGGGCGAATATGGAAGCAGCCGATGCTACATTGGCTACGGCACAACTAACCTACGATAGCAAGAAAGAACTCTTCGCTCAAAACGTCATTTCGGCTTATGAATTGAAAACGGCCGAGAATAATCTGTTGATGGCAAAAGCCGGACGCGCACAAGCCAAGGCGCAGGAGTTGAGTGCTGCCAATGATCTTTCCTACACCGAAGTGAAAAGTCCCTCGGATGGAGTGATCGGCACATTGCCCTATCGCGTTGGTACGCTTGTCAGTGCCGGAATGGCACAACCACTAACTACCGTATCAGACAACTCGGATATGTATGTTTACTTCTCAATGACGGAAAACCAACTCTTAGGGCTTATTCGCCAATATGGTTCTAAAGACAAGGCTTTGCAGTCGATGCCTGCCATCGAGCTAGTGCTGAATGACCGGACTACTTACGAAGAAAAAGGTACCATAGCAACTATTAGCGGAGTAGTGGATGCTTCGACAGGAACCGTCAGTGTACGGGCTGCATTTTCCAACAAGAACGGACTGCTGCATAGTGGAAGTTCGGGAAATGTGGTGGTTCCATCGGTCTACAAGGACGGTATCATCATTCCTCGTGCGGCAACTTACGAAGTGCAGGACAAGGTCTTTGTCTATAAGGTAGTGGATAGTAAAACGCATTCTACCCAAGTAAGTGTGGAACGTGTGGACGGTGGACAGGATTACATCGTGACGACCGGACTTGCCATAGGGGATGAAATCGTGACAGAAGGTGTCGGATTGCTACAGGATGGAATGCCGATAACAAAGAAGAAGTAACTAACTCAAAATTGAAGAAACAATGAACTTACGAATATTTATAGAACGTCCCGTGCTCTCCGCCGTCCTTTCCATTGTGATTGTAGTGGTGGGGATTATCGGGTTATTCACCCTACCCGTGGAGCAATATCCCGATATTGCCCCTCCTACCGTTCAGGTGTACACTGCATACGACGGTGCCAGTGCTGAAACGGTGCAGAAGAGTGTCATCGCTCCGTTGGAGGAAGCCATCAATGGTGTGGAAGATATGACTTATATGACTTCCAGTGCTTCCAATGCCGGTTCAGCCGAAATAACCATTTACTTTAAACAAGGTACCAATCCGGACATGGCCGCTGTCAATGTACAGAACCGTGTGTCGAAAGCTGCCGGACAACTTCCTGCGGAAGTGACCCGTGTGGGTGTCAGTGTCAACAAGCGACAGAACGGTATGCTCCAGATATTTACCTTGCATAGTCCTGATAGCTCATTAGACGAGAACTTTCTCTCGAACTATATCAATATTAATTTGAAACCTGCTATCTTGCGTATTTCCGGAGTGGGAGATGTGCAGGTGATGGGTGGTGTCTATTCCATGCGTGTATGGCTTAAACCTGACGTCATGGCACAGTACAAGCTGATTCCTTCCGACGTGACTGCTGCACTGGCCTCACAAAACATTGAAGCTGCAACAGGCTCTATTGGTGAGAATTCCAAGGAAGCTAAAGCGTATACCATGAAATACCGCGGTCGATTGATGACTCCCGAAGAATTTGGAGAGATCGTGATCCGCAGCACTAAGAATGGTGAGGTACTTCGTTTAAAAGAGATTGCCAACATCAGTCTCGGACAAGAATCGTATTCTTATCAAGGTAGTTTCAATGGTAAACCCGGTGTGTCATGTATGGTTTATCAGACTGCCGGTTCTAATGCCACAGAGATTAATCGTGAGATTGACGCTTTTCTGGCAGACGCTTCCAGACGTCTCCCCAAAGGGGCGGAAATAACCCAGCTGATGAGTACTAACGAATTTCTCTTCGCCTCTATCCATGAGGTATTGAAGACACTGATTGAAGCGATTCTGCTGGTAATCCTTGTGGTATATGTTTTCTTACAGGATATTCGTTCTACACTTATTCCGCTGGTGGGTATTTTTGTTTCTCTTATCGGAACTTTCGCTTTCATGGCGTTGGTAGGATTCAGTATCAATTTGATTACGCTTTTCGCATTAGTGCTGGTCATCGGTACAGTGGTGGATGATGCCATTATTGTGGTCGAGGCAGTGCAATCCAAGTTCGATTCCGGCTACCGTTCGCCCTATATGGCTAGTGTGGATGCAATGAAAGGACTGTCGGGTGCTATCGTTACCACTTCACTGGTGTTTATGGCGGTATTTATTCCGGTGTCTTTCATGAGTGGGACTTCGGGTACATTCTATACGCAGTTCGGTCTGACAATGGCTGTGGCGGTAGGTATTTCTACCATCAATGCATTGACACTAAGTCCTGCCCTCTGCGCCTTGATTCTGCGACCCTATACCAATGAGGACGGCACACAGAAGCAAAACTTCGCAGCTCGTTTCCGCCGTGCGTTCAACACTGCGTTCGAATCATTGTCAGAGCGGTATAAAAAAGGAGTTCTCTTCTTTATCCGTCGCAAATGGTTGACAGGCGCCTTTGTTGCCGGGACAGTCGTAATCCTTGCCTTGTTGATGAACAGCACCAAAACAGGCCTTGTGCCCGATGAAGATCAGGGACTGGTGTTTGTTGCCGTATCCACTGCGCCGGGTAACTCACTCTATGCTACCGATGGCATTATGAACCGTGTAGAAGAACGTATTCAGCAAATCCCACAGGTGAAACAGGTACTCAAAGTGACCGGTTGGTCAATGGGTGGTGCGGGTAATTCTTCCGGTATTTTCTTTGTTCGCCTTACTCCGTGGGATGAACGACCGGAGGAAGAAGATCATGTGCAGGCAGTAATCGGACAGATTTATGCCCGTACCGGAGATATCAAGGATGCCACAGTTTTTGCTATGGCTCCGGGTATGATACCTGGTTATGATATGGGTAATGCGCTCGATATCCAAATGCAGGACAAGGCTGGAGGTGATCTCACAGAGTTTTTCAGCATCACTCGCCAGTTTATCGACTCGTTGAATCAGCGGCCTGAACTGGCAATGGCTTTTTCATCTTTCGAAATCAACTATCCCCAGTGGCAGGTCGATGTGGATGCTGCTAAGTGTCTGCGTGCCGGAATCATGCCTGATGAGGTACTTTCTACCTTGGGGGGATATTATGGAGGTAGCTATGTCAGTAACTTTAACCGCTTTTCGCGCGTCTATCGTGTGATGGTGCAAGCTGATCCGAATTATCGTTTGGATGAGGCTTCGCTCAACCGTCATTTTGTCCGCTTGAGTAATGGAGAGATGGCACCGTTGAGTCAGTTCGTCACACTGACCAAAGTATATGGAGCCGAGAGCCTGAACCGTTTTAATATGTATAACTCCATTGCACTCAATGCCATGCCTGCCGAAGGGTACAGTTCGGGTGAAGCCATCCGTGCCGTACAGGAAACTGCTGCCCGTGTGCTTCCCGCCAACTATGATTTCGATTTTGGCGGACTGGCGCGAGAGGAGAGCAATCAGAGTAATACCACCATCGTGATCTTTGCTATCTGCCTATTGATGGTTTATCTGCTATTGAGTGCGCTTTATGAGAGTTTCTTCGTTCCGTTTGCCGTCCTGCTTAGTGTTCCGGCCGGATTGATGGGTAGCTTCCTCTTTGCCAAATTGCTTGGATTGGAAAATAATATCTATCTGCAAACGGGACTTATCATGCTTATCGGTCTGTTGGCAAAAACAGCTATTCTTCTCACCGAATATGCTACCGAGCGCCGTCGTGCCGGTATGAGTCTGACGTCTGCTGCGCTTATTGCTGCTAAAGATCGTTTGCGTCCTATTCTTATGACAGCGCTGACTATGATTTTCGGTATGGTACCTCTGATGTTAGCATCTGGCGTAGGAGCCAACGGAAACAGTTCACTCGGTACGGGTGTGGTAGGCGGTATGCTGGTGGGTACATTGGCACTGTTATTCATTGTGCCGGCTATGTTTATTGTCTTCCAGGCAATACAGGAGAAAGTGCGACCGATTCAGTTTGATGCCACTGTTGCTGACTGGCAGATAAAAGAAGAGGTGGAGAAAGCCGATGAAGAAAGAAAACAATATTTGGAGAATAAGAAGAAATGAAAAGAAATATCATCACCCTTGCCATAACGACGCTCATGCTGAGTAGTTGCGGCATCTATACAAAATATCAACCGGCAACGACCGTCCCCGAAGATCTTTTTGGGGCGGCGGAAACGGTTTCTGATACAATTCATAATATTGCCAAGTTGAATTGGCGTCAATTGTTCGTCGATCCTCATCTGCAATCCCTCATTGAGCAGGGGTTGCGGAATAACACTGATCTACAGTCCGCTCACTGGCGAGTGGAAGAAGCCCGTGCTTCGCTTAGTTCGGCCCGCCTGGCTTATCTGCCCTCATTCGCTTTTTCACCGCAGGGCACTGTAAGTAGTTTCGATAAGGGGAAAGCTGGACAGAGCTATTCCCTGCCTATTACTTCCTCTTGGGAAATTGATATCTTCGGTCGGCTGACGAATGCCAACCGTCGTGCTAAAGCTCTTTATATTCAAAGTCAGGAATATGAAATCGCTGTTAAGACACAATTGATAGCCAATCTGGCGAATACCTATTACACACTTTTAATGCTGGATGCTCAATTGACCATCTCCGAGGAAACAGAAGTAAAATGGAAAGAAAGTGTACGCGTTATGCAAGCTCTGAAAAATGCCGGTCAAGGTAACGAAGCAGGTTTGGCACAAACCGAAGCCACTTACTATTCCATCTGTACCACTGTTTTGGATCTAAAGGAACAAATCAGGCAGGCGGAAAACAGTCTTTGTCTGATGCTGGGAGAAACTCCGCAATTTATCCGTCGTGGCACACTGGACGGACAGGTTTTGCCACAGGATTTATCCGTAGGTATCCCTTTACAACTTCTTGCTAATCGTCCTGATGTCAGATCATCAGAATTGGCTTTAGCGCAAGCCTTTTACACGACTAATGAGGCACGCTCTGCCTTTTATCCATCCATCACCCTCAGCGGTTCTGCCGGGTGGACAAATGGAGTAGGTGAGGTGGTTATGAATCCGGGTAAGTTGTTGCTGTCAGCTGTTGGCTCCCTTACGCAGCCCTTATTTAATAAGGGGCAGAATATAGCCCGTCTAAAAATTGCTAAAGCGCAACAGGAAGAAGCGAAGTTGTCTTTCACGCAGACCCTACTCAATGCCGGTGCTGAAGTGAACAATGCTTTGAAGCAAAATCAAACGGCCCGGGATAAATCCGATCTTTACCAGCGTCAGATCTCTTCTCTACAAACGGCTGTTACCAGCACACAGCTGCTTATGCAACATGGAAATTCCACTTATCTTGAAGTCCTCACCGCCCAGCAAACTCTACTGACAGCACAGTTGACACAGGTGAGTAACCGGTTTCAGGAGATACAAGGAATAATCAATCTGTATCAGGCACTAGGAGGAGGTAGGGAAGAGTAATGGAAATAATTGAATGACACTCATATCCGGCTGAATATTTATAATGTGGAGAAACAATAAATAATGTAAAAAAGCAGATTTTCTTTTCATCGTAGAATTAACTTTCAAGCTTTTGTGAGGTCTAACATACATTACTCACTTAATATGATATTTAGAATTATGAGAAAGCAAATTTTAAGTTTGGCAGTTGCACTATTGATTGGCTCAACTGTATGTATGGCTCAAAATCATCAGAAAGGAAAAGCTGATAGAGAGAAACGCATAGAAAAAATGGTTACCGATTTGGGACTGAATGAAAAGCAGGCCAAAGATTTTAAAGCTGCAATGGAAGAGATGAAACCTGCAAAAAATAAATCGGATGAAAAACCTTCACGAGAAGAAATGCAAAAGAAAAAGAAGGAAGTCGATGCTAAAATAAAAAGCATTCTGACCGATGAACAATATAAGAAGTATCAGGATATGCGTAAGAAGGATAACGCGAAGAAAAAGAAAAAAGCAAAATAAGTACTGTGAATTTAAGCTAAACTTATCATATGGATGATTATAAAAGATTGTCTGTTATGAGGCTATGTTTATTTCCTGTTCTTTCATAAATATTTATTTAATCTACATTTTAGTTTTCGTTCTACTAAAGTTGGATGTATGTTTTCTATTTAAGGTGAAAACATATATTCAACTTAGGTGGAGCGATTTTTTTATGAGATAATATGGCTTTGAAGATATGTTGATGATAAGCGTGTTTTTTGATGCAATAGTCATTCTTTTCGTTTGAATAAACACAATCGGATTTTTACCAGGTTTTATATAGGAATTTCCATTTAGGACAAAAATAAGGGAATTTTTCTCAATTATTGTATGAATTTCCATTTGCAGTGATAGAATTGGGCAATTATCTTCTCTACTATATTATAATTTGAGAACTTATAAAAAGATTAATATGGAAAGAGATTATTGGTTGGCAAGTTCTTTGATCGGGACTGCCGTTGGGACTATTTTTGAAGGTCGGTCTTGGGTGGAGGAATTGATGAATTGTGTAAATTCAGAAGAAGTAAGGAATCTTTTTAAGCAATACCTGGATGGGCGATTTGATTTCTGGAATGGCTCTATTTCTCAACCTGGGGAAGCAACCTGGGAGGAAAAATATGGTTTGTTGTCCTTGTTCAGAGGAGGTAGTCACTTGATGTATGTCTGTGTAAATCGCAGTGACCTGGCTGATCCATCGTTGGAGCATCGTTATCCGAAATTAGAGAAGATATTGGAAAGGGGACAGGCTTATGCGAGCTTATCGTGGATTTCAGAAAATAAGATCAAAGTGAAGGAATGCATAGCGGAAGGATATAATGGAGATGAAGATGGTTATGGAGTTGAGCCAGACACGTGGATGATAGGTTACTTGAATAAGGAGGGGGTATTGCAGGGAAGCTTTGAGATTAGCGAGTGAGCTTTTGGGAATGAATTTACTGCTATTTAATTTGAATAATAGATACATTGCAAAAAAAGATATTATAATCATTATTTTGGGAACAATAGTTTCACTTTTTGCCCACTTAGGCATAAATGCCAGTTTTAGTGTTTTTTTTATATAATGTTAATTCTTAAATTTGGGTGTTTATAAAAAGCTCATTTTAGTGCATATAAATCTTTTTTTTGAGGGAGCGAATAGGTCAAGCATGAGTAATAAGTAGTGATAGGTATAAAGTTTAAGAGATAGTTCAAACTTCCCTTAATAGAGATAAAAGAATGACTCTCCTTTTTCAGGCTATATTATACAGATTATAACAATTTTCTCATGTATAGTAACAAGTAATTTAAGTATAAATTAAGTACGTATGGAAGGTCGGGTAATGATACAGAATGATTGTAATTGGAAAGGGATGTCTTGGGATGAATTAAAACAAAGGCTTACCGATGATCCGGAGTATAAGGCAAATATCGAACTGGCACGCCGTGTAGTAAACAACTATGAAGTAGTGGTTAACTATTATCTAGGTCCGATGTGTACAAAAATTGTGGAAAGGATTAATAAGATTATGGGAGAGAATTCATATACGGACTACTACCTATTCTTATCTTATCCAATAGTTGATACAGATAATGGTCCAAAGCCCGAATGGCATCGTGTATCTCTTTATGATGCCAAGGATTGCAAATTGCAGACTTATACTTCTACTATAGCATGCCGATATTTTTATAAATTGGCAAATAAGGAAAAAATGAGAAAAAATCAAGAAGATGAATTATTCGAATATAAAGATTATGAGTCTCTATTGTTATGTGATCAAGTAGAAGAAGAGGGTGAAAGTATAACTCAAATTCGCATGAGAAAAGCATTTGCACAGCTGAGCGAGCGTGATAAGTTGGTTTTGACATATCTTGTTATAGCAAAGATGCCGGCTATCGAAGCATATCCGATGGTTGAGAGGATGATTCATCCTATTGCAAAAGATGGGATGACAAGCGACCAAGTCAAATTAAATTGGACAGTCAAGCAACGCCAAGATGCAATGTCTTTGATGAAAGGATATGCATTGAAGCATCTACTTATTAAGTATAATGAACAAAAAAAGCAAGAAAAATGAAACGTATTGATGATATTATTTTTAATAAATTCGTGTGCAATACTCTTTCTCAATCAGATATGGTTGAAGTAGAGAAGCAACTCATTGAAAGCAAAGAAATACCTGCATCTCTTCATGCTTCTATCCTTAATTATGAAATGAATACGGAAGAAGCTAGTGAGATGCTTGGTGTGAACGAAGAGCAGTCTGATTTTATAAATCAAGAAAAAAATATGGTGGATGAGGATAGAAAAGAGGAGAGCGATGACTCTATAGAGGTACAAGATGAAATAATAACATTTAAAAACAGTACTAATATGAATATCAATCTTACAAAAGAAGAAGCACTGAAAGTTCAGGAGCTCTCCACAGTTTACAACGAGTTTGAAAATTCGGAATTGAATATTGACGAAAATCTTGTTAACTTCTATCTAGCACAGCGTTCGGGTACCTTTGCAGAGGATGCACATGAAGTCATAGCAGGTATTCGAAAAGGTGTTGAGACTTTCAATGCCAACCTTACCGCAGCACTTAAAGATGGTGATATAGACTACATATCGCAGTTGAAAGAATTGGGGCAGGATCTTACTAATGAACAAAAGTTTGAACTTTATATCAACTTTCTTTCAGCTCTTCATGTTCTCAACGTTCAGAACTTTAGTGCAGAAAAAGCTTCGCAAATAGAAGACTTTGAGACCATTAAGCAAGGTTTCGCTCCTACCGGCGAAATTACCGATGAGATGCTTGATGAAGTCATCGGGAAAATAGCTGATACTCTCAACAATAACACTCTCTGCATGACATCAATTGATAAAATGAGAGATTTGATGGAGGTACTCCCTGATGGATCAGAAGCTGTAAAAGAGGAATTATGTGGAAGTGAAAATGATATGCATAACAAACTTGTAACTGCACTTGCTATTTATATTGCATATCAAAACGAAGACATTACTTCACTCAAAGGACAAAATGTTTCCCCTGAAGCTATTGCAATTGCAGCGGCAGCCGGTATTGAACAGGCTCATGTGATAGAGGATACTCGTACAGGTAAGATTACTGTTGAGAAAGCCATCAAAGTATTAAAGATTATTGGTGGTGTAGCTCTTTGGACTACATTAATGGCAGGGGTCATTTATGTTGCTGTAAATCTGGCGATGTTTACAATGGGCTCGTTTATTGGTCTGCTTGGAACTTCTATCTTTGCAATGATTATAGCCGGTGGAATAGCAGCAATGGTTGGCATTGGTTTTTCTAATAGTTTATTTGATACTGTAGATTCAATAGTGGATGGGGGCGGGGCTATCTTTTTTAAAAATGTAATTTTATTCCAAACG
>OAVV01001231.1_pt1 | contig 12673 bp, 14 predicted proteins | sample 1501401 | NCBI WGS metagenome assembly OAVV01 (sample SAMEA2580098, study PRJEB22360) | human gut metagenome | biome: human gut; feature: human-associated habitat; material: faeces | place: Denmark | collected 2008/2010 | reverse complement strand
CCGCCGGTTCACTTCTACTATGGTGGGGATGAAGTCCTCTCTGTAGTGGCGGAGTCTTTTGCCGATGCCTGCAAAGCGGCGAATGTCCCCTACACCATGACCATCGCCCCGGGAATGTGCCACTGCTATGCAATGGTGGAGTGGTTTCCAGAGGGGCGTCAGGCCCGCGAAGAAATTATAGGGCTATTGCGCTGAGAAGGGACACCATGCCTCCATTTGTTTTTTGCATACAGGACTGCTATTATATTCGGGCCGCCTATCAAAATCCCCGTCCGCACCGGCACTTCGCCGCCCATGTTTTGATCGGGCTGGATGGGCCTTTCACCACCGAGATAGACGGAAAACACATGCAGGCCACAGGCATTGCCATTGCCTCCAATGTCGTCCATACAGTCCGTACAGACGCCGACCTCCTTGTGATTTTCATCGATGAACTGACCCCCATGGCCCGATTCGTCAAGTACGTGCTCCTGCAGGGGATGTCTTGCCGTTCCTTGGGAAAGGAAACTGCGGCTGCAGTCAGCGGTTTATGGCAGAATGTCCGCACAGAGGAGGAGGCTGTACGGGCGGCGAAGGGTACCGGGAATCTGCTGGGTCTGGAGAAACTGGTGCCGCCAGAGGAGGACAGCCGAGTGCTGGCTGCCGCCGCCTATATGAAACGGGCTCAGGCACTGGAGGCGGTAACTATCCAGGAGGTGGCTCAAGCTGTTCATCTGTCACCCAGCCGTCTGACTCATCTGTTTCACCAGGAGACCGGGATCTCCCCGCGACTCTATCTGGCAAACCTGAAACTGGAACGGGCTTTTTACCGGATGCAGGAGGGGATGACCCTCACAGAAGCCTGCATGGCCGCGGGCTTTGCAACACCTTCCCACATGGCAGATACCAGTCAAAATCTGCTGGGGCTCTCTATGTCCTATGTAAAGGAGATTGTTTCGGGCTCCTACGATACCCTGGACCACAAAACAGCAGATAGACAGAAGTACCCTGCGGACCTGCTGTGATACAATGCCCCCATCTGATCCAAGAAAGGGGTATTTTCATGTCAAACGCATTCCTCATCGGCAGTTATCAGTTCAATAACAGTCCGCTCTATAACTTTCAACTCAATCGGGTTGTCCTGTGGAACCACGGAGATCCGGCAGAGGTGGCGGCCAGGGGAAAGGAGATCACAGATTTTGCATCCTGGGAGCGAGTGTTAAAGGAGTTATCCTATCAGGCAGAACGGCGGAAGGACTGGGCAGCGGCGGCGGGTTACCTCCGTATGGCAGAGTTTTTTATGGTGCCGGACACGCCGGAGAGCCGAGATGTCTATGACCGGGCCCAGGAACTGTTCTATGCCAATTTTGCCCACCTTTTCAGCCCCCAGGGCGGCCCCATTCACCGGGATGAGGTTCCCTATGAAAGTGGCACACTCCCATGCTGGCGGATCACGCCCTCTGGAGACAAGCGGGGGACCATCCTGTTCCACGGCGGCAACGACTCGCTTCTGGAGGAATTCACAGACCTCCTGCTCTATCTGGCCCGGGGTGGCTATGAAATTCTGGCCTTTGAGGGCCCCGGACAGGGGGCTGCACTGCGGAAGTCCGGTTTGACTTTTACGCCGGAGTGGGAGAAGCCGGTGGGCGCGGTATTGGACTTTTACGGTGCGGAGGATGTCACCATTGTGGGCGTCTCCCTGGGCGGCGAACTCGCCATGCGGGCGGCTGCTATGGAACCGCGTATCCGGAGAGTTGTTGCCTGGTGCGTCCTACCCAGCATCTATGGAGCGCTGATGGCGGACAAGCCGGCAGAAATCCGTACAACACTGGAACAGTTGCTGTCTGAAAAACAGCGTGAGAAGGTCCTTGCCCTTTATACAGGGCTCTCCGAGCAAAATCCACTCTTCCGCTGGTCAATCCAGCACGCGAACTATGCCTACGGGACGGCGGATGTCTACGAGTATTTGCAAAGGGCTAAGGCATTTACCATTGAGCCTGTGGCCGACCAGATTACGCAGGATGTATTGCTCATTAGCGCCAGAGAAGATCTGATGGTTGGCTTTGATCTCTATAAAGAAGAAATTGACCTGCTGAAAAGCGCTCGCACACTGGAGTTCGCAGTGCCCGGCGCAGCCATTCACGGCCAAGCCCACTGCAATATGGGAAATCCTCAATATATCCTGGACCTGATCCTGAATTGGAATAACCGGTTGCTACAATAACGGCTGATTTATAAAACCGCGGCTGTCTCAGATGGCTGCGGTTTTTTATGTATATCAGGCATGAGACTTATAAAATAAAGACCGTTTTATAGAAAATATTCTTTATTCTGTTGACAACTGCATCCATGTCTGCTATTCTTGCTTTGCGACCAAATATAAAATAACGGTCGTAAAGGAGGGGCGCAATGTCACCTAAAATTTTCAGCATTACCGAGCGGGAGGAGCTGCGCGTCAAAATGCTGGACGCGGGCTTCGAGCTTATCAAGCAGTATGGCATGACCCACGCCTCGGTGGAGAAAATCACCCAGACCGCCGGGCTGGGCAAGAGTACCTTTTACAACTTCTTTTCCTCCAAGGAGGAATTTGTCACCGGCATCATAGAGTATCAACGGGATCGGGTGAAGCAGCACTTTGAAACCCTTCTGAACGGCCGGGAGAAGATGACCGCCGCCGAGGGAAAAGAGTATCTGAAACTGATTGTGTTCAGCCAAAACAGCATCTACCAGTACCTAACTGTGGAGGATATGGAAAAACTCCGCCGTGCATCCTCACCGGAATGCGTGACCCCGGATGATGCCGACTATGACCAGCGGGAGGCCCAAATCCTGCACGGCCTGCTGGACCACATGGAGGGTGTGCGGCAGGATGTGGACCTCCATGTAGCAGCCAATCTCATCAAAATCATGGCTATGGCTAAGGTCAACCGGGAGTCCCTGCACACCGACGCCCTGGACCGCACGCTGGAGCGGATCTACGAACTGCTGTTTTCTTTGATTTTCAAGGAGGACGCCTGAGTGCGTCTTTCTTTTTCGATGGAAGTTAGTTATTGCTAATCAAGGAGCGACCCATATGAAAGAAAAAACGAAAAAAGAAAAACAGGGCCTTGCCCGCCTGTTTGAGCTGGCCGGTGCGCGGAAAAACAAGCTGACGCTGGCCTGCCTTTTGTCTGTCCTTTCCTCCGCGGCGCGGATTGTGCCGTTTTTCACCATCTACGGCGTGGTGGTGGAGCTGCTGGCCCATTACACGGCCCCGGCGGAGGCAGACCAGGGGAAAATTCTTGCCCTCTGTGCCATTACCTTCGGCGCGGCGCTGGTCTATGGCGTCTGCGCTTACGCTTCCTCAGCAATTTCCCATACGGCGGCCTATGAGACCATTTATGAACTGCGCCTCCAGCTGATGGAAAAGCTCTCCCGTATCTCCTCCGGCTACTTTACCGGCACCACCCAGGGGGCCATCAAAAAGATTGTCTCTGATGACTCCGACCAGATTGAGGCATTTCTGGCTCACCATCTGTGCGAGATCGCTGCGGCGATAGCCACGCCGGTGTTTACCCTGCTGTACCTGTTTTTCATGGACTGGAGGCTGGCGTTGGTGACGCTGCTGCCCATCTGCATCTCCCTCTGGATGCTGTCCTCCTGTCTCAGGCAGCCGGACAAGGCGGCCCTTCAGGTAGAACTTCACGATGCCCAGGAGCGGATGCAGGGCACCGTGGTGGAGTACATCCACGGCATGAGTGTGGTGAAGGTGTTCAACCGGACCCTCGGCGCCTTCCGCCGGTACGAGGGCGACCTGAATCACTTCACCGATGTGGTGGAGCGGACGGCACGGGCCAACGCCAGGCCCATGGGCGCCTATTATGCCTTTTTCGGGGCACAGCTTTTGTTTCTGCTTCCGGCGGCCCTGCTGCTCATCCCCACGGCAGACAGCTATCTGGATTTCCTGCCCGTCATTCTGCTGTTCTTTCTGGTGGGCGGCGGATTGAAGGAGCCGCTGGAAAACATGATGCAGATGGTGATCCTCTCCAGCCGCATCCTGGAGGGCGTCCGCCGCATGGACAACATCCTCCGTCAGCCGGAGCCGGATCAGGAGGGAGCCGGAAATCCAACTGCCTTCGATGTGGAATTTTCCGATGTGGAGTTTGCCTATACCAAAGGCATCCCGGCGGTGGATCATGTCTCTTTCCGTCTCCCCCAAGGAACGGTGACAGGGTTGGTCGGCCCCTCCGGCGGCGGGAAGTCCACTCTCGCCCAGCTTCTTCTGCGCTTTTATGAGCCCCAGGCGGGAAGCATCCGAATCGGCGGGGTGAACATCCGGGACATCCCACCGGACCGGCTGGCCGACCTGGTGGCCTATGTGTTTCAGGACTCCGTGCTGTTCACCGACACCATTGAGAACAATATCCGTATGGGCAATACCGCGGCCACCATGGCGGAGGTGGAACAGGCGGCAAAGAACGCCGGCATCCACGAGGTGATCCAGGCGCTTCCCAAAGGCTATCAGACTGTGGTGGGCCGGGACAACGCCTATCTCTCCGGCGGAGAGAAGCAGCGTCTTGCCATTGCCCGGGTCTTTCTGAAGGACGCGCCCATTGTTGTTCTGGACGAGGCAACCGCCTACGCCGACGCCGAGAACGAGGCCAAAATCCAGGCCGCCTTTGCAAAGCTGGCGCGGAACAAGACCGTGCTGATGATTGCACACCGGCTGAAAACTGTGGAGCGGGCGGATCAGCTCCTGGTCATGGAGCGGGGGCGGCTGGTGGGCGCCGGCACCCACGAAAAACTGTTAGATTCCTGTACGACCTATCAAAAGCTGGTGGAGGCCAATCAGCGGCGGGACCGCTGGAGTATCGGGAAAGGAGTGGTGCGGGCATGAAAATCAAAGAATGGTTTCAGATGATGACCCTGGGCCAGCCGTATAAATATCTGCGGCTCATGCTCTGGTGTCTGTTTGACAGTATTGTGATGTCCATTCCCTACGGCCTGATGCTGGGGGCGGTCTACTATCTGCTGGCCCCCCTGGCCCAGCCGGGGACGGCTCTTCCGACAACCGCCCTCTGGCTTTTGGTGGGAGGTTTCCTGGTCCAGTTGATCGCCTACTTCTTTATCCGGCAGAAAACCTACATCGACGCCAGCACCGGCTATGCCGGCATCATCAAGGACTCCCAGATCACCCTGGGCGAACACCTGCGGCAACTCTCCATGGGCTTTTACTCCGCCCGCGATGCGGGGGACCTGTCCACTGTCTTGCTGCGGGACTATCAGACGGTGGGAGACCTGTCCCAGCAGATGCTCCCCCAGGTGGCGGTCATCCTGATCCGCTTCGTTCTGGCCGCTGTGCTGTTGGCGGTGTTTGACTGGCGGATGACGCTGGCCGTCTTTCTGGTCATCCCGCTGGCGCTCCCGTTCGCGTTCCTGAGCCTGCGCCGGATGGGACGAATCAGCGCGGACCTGCAAAAGGCCCAGCGGGAAGTGGCGTCCGGAATCCTGGAATATGTCAGCGGCATCCAGACCCTGCGGGCCTTCCATATGGCGGGCGCCCAGTTCCAGAGCCTGAAGCGTTCCTTTGAGCGGGAGCGCAGCGCAGCCATCCACATGGAGACAGGGGCGGCGGCCCCGGTGAGTATGCTGGGGCGGTTTGTCCTCAGCTGCGGTATCGGCCTCGTGATGCTGACGGGGGGGTTTCTGCTGACCCGCGGGGAGTTGGAGCCCTTCTATTATCTGGCGTTTTTGATCCTGACACTCACCATCTACGAGCCGGTGCTGACCCTGTTCACCTTTATTGCGGACTTCTCCCGCACCCGCCGCAGCGGGGAACGCATCCAGGCGCTGTTCCAGGAGAGGCCTCTGCCGGAGCCGGAGGTCAGCCAGACCCCACAGGGGGCGGATATTACCTTCGAGCATGTCTCATTTGCCTACGGGGAAAAAGAAGTGCTCCATGACATTTCCCTCCAGTTCCCGGCCCGGAGCGTTACTGCCCTGGTGGGGCCCTCCGGCTCCGGCAGGATCAAAGGCAAGTCCACTGTCACCCGGCTGGCCGCCCGATTCTGGGATGTGACCGGGGGCACTGTGCGGCTGGGCGGTGTGGATGTGCGGGATATGAGAACGGACGAGATACTGGGACGGATCAGCGTGGTCTTTCAGGATGTCTACCTCTTTCACGATTCAATAGAGGCCAACATCCGCATGGGAAAGCCAGATGCCACCATGGAGGAGATCATCAAGGCGGCAAAAGCGGCGGCCTGCCACGGCTACCAGACCATCGTGGGAGAGGGCGGCTCTACACTCTCCGGCGGCGAGAAGCAGCGCATTTCGATTGCAAGGGCGCTTTTGAAGGATGCGCCCATCGTCCTGCTGGACGAGGCAACCGCCTCCCTGGATCCCGAGAACGAGGTGCTGATCCAGCAGGCCATCTCCGCCCTGGTAGCGGAAAAGACGGTCATCGTCATTGCCCACCGGCTTCAGTCCATTATGAGCGCGGACAACATCATTGTGTTGGAGGATGGCCGGGTGGCCGAGTCGGGAACTCATGAGCAGCTTCTGGCCGCGGGCAGAATTTATGCGAATCTATGGGCAGAGCAGAGCCGGGCTGGCATCTGGCGGCTATAAGAATAAAAATATCTGTAGAAATAAAATTGTCCTGCCAAGGCAGGGCAATTTTATTAAGTGAAGGACATATGGCTTTACTTGGTAAGACGAGCCGCCATAGCCCAAAGCATCTACAGAGCCGCATTGACAAACTACATACTTTATGATAATATATCAATGATATATAGCGGCGATATATTGAAAAGAGTTGGTTTCAATATGACTAAGTACACAGAAACACAACGCAAAATCCTTGAAGTAGGAAAAGAAGAATTTTTAGCGAAAGGCTTCAAAGATGCCTCTCTTCGTGGAATTGTCAAGGCGGCCGGTTTTACCCAAGGTGCATTTTATGGGTACTATCCAGACAAGGCGGCTCTCTTTGATGCGTTGGTGTCCGAGGCCGCAGATACGCTGATGGAACAGTTCAAGGCGGCCCAGCGGGCGCATTATGATCTGATTATAGAGGAAAAAACAGCGCAGAGCCAGGAACTGTCGACCAATTATCTGAATTATTTTATCAATTACATTTATGACAATTTCGATGCATTCAAACTGGTGCTCTGTTGTTCTGAAGGGACTCGGTACAGCAACTATGTCCATGAGCTTGTGGAACTTGAAGTGTCCCAGACGGAAGAGTATTATCAGCAGCTCCGGCGACTCGGCAAGGCGGAAGGCGTAGTCAATCACGATCTGCATCACATGATTACCAGCGCCTATTTTACGGCTGTTTTTGAAACAGTCGTCCACGACATGAGTCGGGAACAGGCAATAGGGTATGTCAATGAACTGGCAGTCTTTTTTAACTGTGGCTGGAGCGGCCTGTTAAGGCTCAAATGAGCCTTAACTTTTTATAGAAAAGTTAGAGATAACTAACCTTTGGAGAGGAGTTGTTATGAATACCCATATTATCTCCCGCAGCCGAAATACGAACCCAATCACAGTTCTGATGCAGGGACAAAGCGACCAGCAGAGCATACAAAAAATACGGATTAGGCATTTGGCTGGCGGATGGAGGAAACTGTATGGATGACAAAAGTATAGAAAAGTTGCTGAAGAAAAGCAAACTGGCCTCAGCGTATGCGATGCTTCCTTCTCCAGAACTGAGGAGGGCGATTACTGTAGAGTATGGGAGGCTGTTAGGAGAAAACGATCTGTCTGATCCAATGCTGGCCGGACATCTCAGGACTTCCATTCTTCCGGCCGTTGCATTCCACCGCTGTCTGCAAGAATATGGATATACCCAATCTGCCTCCCTGGTGGTAATTCGTGCCGCGGTATTGAAAACTGCCAAACCCATGGCAAATATTTTTCAGGGGATGGGAAGACTGCCTTTCTTTTTCTCAATTTTCCGTATCATGTGCTCTATTTCCACGAAACACAGCTTTGGCCCGAAAGGATGGGTATTTGAGTGGAAACGGAATGATGCGTATGCAATCGAATGGGACTGCCGCTCCTGCCTGTATGTCGATGTGTTTCGCTGATACAGTGTGCCGGAGCTGGCGCCCATTTTCTGCGAAAGTGATGATGTAATGTATGGGAACATCCCCGGTGTTCGATGGGGCAGGGACCAGACCATCGGCGGAGGAGATAAGGTATGCAATTTCTGCTTTTATAATGAGAAAAAGGAGGCTCTTCAACATGAAACAGGCAAATAAATGGACGGTCAAGGATGTAATCACAACGGTGCTGCTGACCGTACTGCTCATTGTCATCCAGATGGTCGTCAACATGGTCTGCATGGTAAATGATTTCGTCAGCATGGTACTGTCGGTGGGCTTCACAATGCTGCTCTGCGCACCGGTTTATTTCCTGATGGTCAGCCGGATCCATAAGCGTTTTGTTTCCTTGATCTACATGACGATCCTAGGCTGCGTATTCCTAATCATGGGCAACTGGTATCTGCTGCCCTATTACATCGTCGTCGGCCTCATCTGCGAGGCGATCCTTTGGAAAAACGGCTGGGAGTCGAAGGGGAAAATGACGGCTGCATGGACGATCTCAAGCCTTCTGTACAATGGAGTCAATCTTCTGCCCATCTGGTTCTTCTGGGACACTTATGAAGCCTTCGCCCTCTCCAGCGGCATGGAGCAAAGTTACATTGATTCCTTTGTCCGCTATTACACCTCAGCGGGATGGCTTGCGGCGATCATTCTCTTCACGGTTATCTGCGGCTTCCTCGGCAGTATGATTGGCGGCAAATTGATTCAGAAGCACTTCAAAAAGGCGGGCGTACTCTGATGCGACGCAGCCACCTTGCCGTCCCGACAAAATTATGGGCGTTGCTCTGTGTGATGGTTGGAGTATCTCTGACCTCCAACGCTGTACTGACCTGTACCTTGACCCTGCTCGGTTTTACATACCTGGGGTTTCAGCGAAATTGGCGGCTTCTGCGTTCCTTCGGGGTGTTTTATCTCCTGTTGGCAGTTCTCTTGTATCTGATTCGTTTCCACGGATTCCATATGGCGATCTTCTCGGAATTCTATGTGCTGATGCTCTGGAACCTGTCTCCGGTTTTCCTTGCGGCCTGGGATCTCATTACCACGCCCCCCGGTGAGCTCGCGGCGTTTTTCTCCCGCATTCATATGCCCACGCCTGTGATCCTTGGACTCTTAGTCGTATTCCGTTTTTTTCCTACCATGAGGAGTGAAGTAAAAAGCGTGGGGCGCTCCATGCGCAACCGTGGGCTGACGGCTCCGGCGCAGCTTGTACGCCATCCGGCGGTATCCTGTGAGTATGTGCTTGTCCCCCTACTTTTGCGATGCCTGCAGATTGCCGACCAGTTGGCGGTTTCTGCCGTGGCCAGGGGCGCGGAGTATCCGGGCAAGCGGGGCAGTTATTATGGGAAAAGACTCGGAGCGCCCGACTATATTTGGTTTGGCGTTTGGACGGCCGCAACCGCCGTGTTTCTCGCTGTAGGGGGTGTTCGCATATGATAAGTCTGGGGAATGTGACCTTTCAATATGCGGGCTGCGAGGAGGGGGTAAGGAATATAGACCTCACCATCCGCGACGGGGAATGTGTTGTATTGACCGGTCCCTCCGGTGGAGGAAAGACAACGCTTACCAGACTGATCAACGGCCTTGCTCCCGCCTATTATCCGGGGAAGCTGACCGGAAGCCTCCGGCTGGATGAAACAGAGCTCACCACAATGCCAAGCTGGCGCATAGGGCAGGAAATAGGAAGCGTGTTTCAGGACCCGAAAAGCCAGTTTTTCTCCTCAGAACTGGCGGGAGAGGTTGCCTTTGCCTGCGAGAACTGCGGTATGTCCACGGAAGAAATACGGCGGCGCACCGATGAAGCCATTGTTGCGTTGATCAGGACGGGAACGGCTGGGGGGGCGGCCACTGGATATTCTGTCCAGCGGGGAGAAGCAGCGGGCGGCCATCGCTTCCGTTTACGCACTGCAGCCCCGAATCTATGTCTGTGACGAGCCAACGGCAAATTTAGACAATGAGGGGACTACACAGCTTGCGGAAATCCTGAGGAAGTTGAAGACGGAGGGCAATACGCTCGTGATTGCTGAACATCGTCTGGCTTGGCTTCAGGGGATTACCGACCGATATATCTACATTTCCGATGGTGCGATCCAGTGGGAAAAGACTGCGGCGCAGATGCAGGCGCTTACCTGGGAAGAACGCCAAACCTATGGGTTGCGGGAGATCACCGAAGGAAAGTGGACACCGCCTGTACCTGTAAAACCGGAGCAGAATCCTATGCTCTCGGCGCTCCGCCTGTCCTGCAGGCGGAAGAAAAACTGGATTTTTTCAGAGCTGAATTTTTCACTGTACAGCGGACAAATCACTGCTTTGACTGGGAAAAATGGTGCAGGGAAGACCAGCTTGGCCATGGTGCTGACGGGACTTTGGAAACAGAGCTCTGGAGAAATCCAAATCGAGGGGAAACGCCTTGCGGCAGGAAAGCGCCGCAGAGCCGTATGGTACAGCTCCAACGATACGGGCACGCAATTTTTTACAAACAGCGTCACGGAAGAACTGCTGCTTTATTCAGACTACGCTCCGGAACGGCTGGAGCGGGCCAGAACATTGCTGAAAAAGCTGGGCTTGTATGCGTACAAGGACACACACCCAGCCGCTCTTTCCGGCGGGCAGAAACAGCGGCTCTCCATCGCCTGCGGCATTTTGTCGGATCGTGGTATTCTTATCTTCGATGAGCCAACCAGCGGGCTTGATGGCGGCAATATGGGGATTGTCGCAGATGTGTTCCGTACAGAAGCGGAAGCCGGAAAAACAATTCTTGTGATTACCCATGACAGGGAACTGATGCACCGTTGCTGCGATGATGTCGTTACGCTTGCATAGCATTTTCAAGGAGGACTACATGGAGAAAAAAAGATCTGCCACAGCGTCTGGAGAGGACTATTTGGAGGCTGTATTGGTGCTCCAAAAAGAAAAAGGTATGGTGCGCTCTGTGGATGTGGCCCGGCATATGGGAGTCTCCAAACCCAGCGTATGCCATGCGGTAGTTACCTTGAAAAAGGGCGGTTTTCTCACTATGGATGAGGACCTCTTTCTCCGCTTGACCGATATAGGCCGAGAGGTAGCAGAGCAGACCTATGAAAAGCACTGCTTCTTCACCCATCTGCTGATGGAGGCTGGCGTGGAGCCAGAAATAGCGGAACAGGAAGCTTGCCGAATAGAGCATGTGATCAGCGAGGACAGTTTTCAGAAATTGTCCGAACTGTATCAGATAAGACATTCAAATACAAGGTCAATCGAGGCCGGGGAAAAATTTGATGTGGAAACAGGTCCTTCTGATTGGATGGATTACCATAAATAGCATTTGAATTTAAAACCGCAGTTGCCCTAAATGGGTGCCTGCGGTTTTTTTCATCGTGCCTATCTGTCTGCGTATAGTGATGAGAACAAGAGGCTTGACAGGCTGAACGCTGCGTGCTATATTGTAAACATCGTTAGCGAACAATGATAACAAAGAAAGGAGGAAAGTATGCCGAAGGACAAGACGGAAACCCACGAACGGATCATACCGGCCGCCATGAAGATCTTTCTGGAAAAAGGCTTTGAAAAGGCCACCATGCGGGAGATCGCGGAGGAGGCGGGCATCACCGCCGCCGGACTGTACCGCCACTTTGTAGACAAGGAGGCCATGTTCGCCGCCCTGGTGGAGCCGGTGCTCTCTGAACTTCAGAAGTGGTGTGAGCGGACGCGGCAGGTGGACTATGACTTTCTGGAGCAGGGCGACTTGGACGCCATGTGGAATTCAGGCAATGATTTGGACCTGGTGGTGGAACAGATCTATTCCCATTTCAACGAGTTCAAGCTGCTGCTTTGCTGTTCCGCCGGGACCAAGTACGCCTGGTTTCTCCACGATATTGTGGTTATGGAGCAGCAGGAGACGCTGGCCTACATGGAGGAAGCGAAGAAGCATGGCGTCCCGGTAAAAGAAGTGGACCCCAAAGAACTCCATCTGCTTATGACCGCCTATACCAACGCCCTCTTTGAAGTGGTAGTCCATGACTTCACCAAGGAGGAGGCCCTGCACTACCTGGATACGATGCATCAGTTCTTCATTCCCGGCTGGCGGGCCATCCTGGGGCTTTGAACAGCCCCTTTTTTCTGCATTTGAGTTAGCGAAAACTAACTAAAATCCACAACAGGAGGAGTGTATGTAAATGAAGCGTGTATGGACGGCCAGGAGCCTTGCTGCCGTGCTCGGCGGGTCCCTGCTCTATTTCCTGATCACGGTGCTGGTGATGATGTGTGGGTCATTTTCACCCTTGTTCTGGGTCTTTCTCCCGGCCATCACCGCCGCCGCATCGGGGTGGCTGTATCTGTATCTGGCGGCTCGAACGCCCCGGTTTGGGGTACCGGTACTCATGAACTTAGTGGTGCTTCTGCTGTTCCTGGCGGCGGGTGAGCTGTCCGGCTGGATGGCGGTGACGCTGGCGGCCGGAGCGGTGCTGGCGGAGCTGGTGCGGCGGCTGGGCGGGTATGAGAGCCTGCGGGCCGCCCGCTGGAGCTTTCTCCCGCTGGCCTTCAGCTCCAGCGGGAGTCCCCTCTACATTTGGATCGACCCGGCCCGGACGGCAGCCAGCGCCGCAGAAGAGATGTCCCCAGCCTATGCCGCG
>OAVV01001225.1_pt1 | contig 12749 bp, 8 predicted proteins | sample 1501401 | NCBI WGS metagenome assembly OAVV01 (sample SAMEA2580098, study PRJEB22360) | human gut metagenome | biome: human gut; feature: human-associated habitat; material: faeces | place: Denmark | collected 2008/2010 | reverse complement strand
GCCGCCGCACTTGACGCTGACGACTTTCTGGTCGAAGCTCTCCAGCTCTTCCTCGCTCATCATGGCGGAGGTGGTCTGGCCGTTCTTGCGGCACTGGCGCAGACCGAAGAGGGCCGCACCGTAAGCGCCCATCAGACCGGCGATGTCGGGGCGGATGACCTCGACGCCCATCTCCTTCTCGAAGGCGCGGAGGACGGCCTCATTGTAGAAGGTACCGCCCTGCACGACGATCTTCCGGCCCAGCTCTTCGGGGCTGGACGCACGGATGACCTTGTACAGCGCGTTCTTGACGACGCTGATGGACAGGCCCGCCGAGATATTCTCGATGGACGCGCCGTCCTTCTGGGCCTGCTTGACCGAGCTGTTCATAAAGACGGTGCAGCGGCTGCCCAGATCCACGGGGCGGTCGGCGAAGAGGCCGAGGGCCGCGAACTCCTTGACGTCGTAGCCCAGTGCCTGCGCGAAGGTCTGCAAAAAGCTGCCGCAGCCGGAAGAGCAGGCTTCGTTCAGGAAGATGTTGCTGATGGCACCATCCTCGATCTTGAAGCACTTCATGTCCTGACCGCCGATGTCGATGATGAAGTCCACGTCCGGCATGAAGTATTTTGCTGCCGTGAAGTGGGCCACGGTCTCCACAAGGCCGAAATCGCAGCGGAAGGCGTTCTTGACCAGCTCTTCGCCGTAGCCGGTGGTGGTCACGCTGGCCACCTTGAGGCCGGGGTGCTCTTTATAGATTTTCAGCAGCTGCTGCCGGATAAGGGGCAGCGGGTTGCCGAGGTTCGGCTGATAGTTGGTGTAGAGGATCTGGCTCTGCTCGTCCACGACCACCAGCTTGACGGTGGTGGAGCCGGAGTCGATGCCGATATGCACCGGGCCGCACTGGGCGCTGAACGCCACCCGCGGCACGCTGTGGGACACATGGCGGGCATGGAATGCCTCGTACTCTTCCTTGCTGGCGAAGAGGGGCGGCTCGCTGGCGTAGGTCGCCGTGGCGGCGTACTCATCCAGCGCAGCGGCCACGTCCGAGAGGACGAACTCCTTGTCGGCGTAGAGGGCAGCGCCCAGCGCGACGTAGAGCAGGCTGTTCTCGGGGCAGGTGCCGGTGACGCCCAGTGCCTCGTCGAAGCTCTTGCGCAGCACGGTGCTGAAGGTCAGCGGACCGCCCAGATAGAGGATATTGCCCTGGATGGGGCGTCCCTGTGCCAGACCGGCGATGGTCTGGTTGACCACGGCCTTGTAGATGCTGGCCGCGATGTCCTCGGTCCTTGCGCCCTGATTGATGAGGGGCTGCACGTCGCTCTTGGCGAAAACGCCGCAGCGGGATGCGATGGTGTATGTACGGGTGGCCTGCTCGGCCGCCTTGTTCATCTCATCGGCACCCATCTTGAGCAGGGTCGCCATCTGGTCGATGAAAGCGCCCGTGCCGCCGGCGCAGCTGCCGTTCATGCGGACTTCGGTGCCGTTGGTCAGGAACAGGATCTTTGCATCCTCACCGCCCAGCTCGATGACGCAGTCCGTCGCAGGGACGAACTTTTTGACCGCCACGCGGGTGGAGAACACCTCCTGCACGAAAGGCACGCCGCAGCTGTCGGCCAGGCCCATGCCGGCGGAGCCGGAGATGCTGAGCAGCGCTTTCCGGCCATGCAGCTGCTCTGCGTCGATGCGGCGCAGCAGCTCCTGCGCCTTTTCCAGAATGTGGCTGTAGTGGCGCTCATACGTCGAATATAAAAGGGTATCGTTTTCATCCAGCACCACGCATTTGATGGTAGTGCTGCCGATGTCAAGACCTACTCTCACAGTTGTTTTTCCTCCTGAAGGACAATGCACTCTCCCTCTGCACACAGGACTCTCCGGCCCGGGCAGAAGTTGTTTGCTAACGAATCAAATCTCAGACTCGCATACATGCGTATTATAAACCAAATCCGGCTGACAATCAATCATTCGGGATTATTTTACACCTTAAAAACAGTAAAATCACCTTTCAAAGTTAAACATTTTGTTAATTTCGCAAACTTTTCTGTGAGTTTCGGGCTGTTTCTGCTAAGATTCTTTACCGTCTGTCAATTTTTCTGCTCTCTTCCCTGTCCCGCACACAAAGCAAAGGCACCTGCGCTGCGCCGTCCCGGCCGCATTGCAGATGCCTTTTTGTCTCGTTCAATATCTCCGCAGCAGAAGGATCTCCTGTGCCGCCCGGCTTGCGAACCGCGCTGCGCGGATGTCGTTCTCCTCGTCGGAGTGGAGTTCCATTTCCGGCGGGATGTCCTCGCAGGAGGCCAGCGGGAACACCACCTGCGCCCGGGTGCCGCCGCCCGGCCGGGCCGTCAGGGTCAGCTTCCAGCCTGCACGGCGGCAGATGAGCTTGCAGATGCGGAGGCCCAGCTTTGCGCCGCTGAGGAAGCGGCGGTTGTTCTCGATGGGGTCTTCCTCCATCAGGCCGCAGCCGTCGTCTTCTACCCGGAGCGCGACGCCCGTCTTTTTCTGTTTCAGGCTCACCCACACCCTGCCGCCTGCATCGCAGGCCCGCAGCGCGTTGGAGATGAGGTGGAGCAGCAGCTGTTCGGCCTCATCGGGGACGCCCATGACGGCGCAGTGCTCGATGCCCCCGCTCTCCGCCGTGAGCGTTATTTCCAGCGACCGCCGGATGTCCGGGGCAAGACGCCCCGCCTTTTCCAGCAGACCGCACAGGTCCAGAGGCTGCAGCTCGCTCAGCTCTTCATTTTCCAGCTGATAAAGTGTTATGGCATTGCGTACCGTGCGGTCCAGCCGGGCAGACTCTATCTGGATGTCTGAAAGTGCCTGCCGGGTGGGCAGGTCGGCCGACGCCAGCAGATGCATCTGCAGATACTCCCGGTTCTGGTCGATGATGCCAAGGGCATGGAAGCACACATCCCCAAACTCCTCCTGAGGGGAGGCTCCTGCTCCATCGTTTCGCCTGCGCATTCTGCTCTACCTCCGCGTCGTGTGGTCAGCACCTCACTGCTGACTCAGTCTACTTTCCAGCGCATAAAGCAGGCGGCCGATGGTCACCTTCCTGCGCTCTAAGCCATACTCTTTTCGAAAATCCCGCCATGTCTGGGTACCGGTCTCGTCCAGCGTCTCCAGCAGCCGCCGGAGGGCGCTGTCCACAGCCGCAACGGTGAGACCGTATTCCTCCGCCACCGGCCCTAATATCTCCTTGCGGATGGCCAGACGGTGGTCGGAGCCCATCATCACCCGAAGCGCACCGGTCAGGTAGCGCTTGTTGGCGTCGCAGGTGCTCACGCCCCAGCTGCGATAGATGCGCTCGCAGCGTTTTTCCAGGCTCTCCGCCGGGCGGTGGGCCGGGGCGCGCAGCTCCTGCAGCATATCTTCCAGTGTGGCCTGACGGATGAGGTAGCATGCATCCTCCTGACTCAGGCTCTCCACTGCCGACTTCTCGTTGCGTCCGTCGTCCCGCAGAAGCACCAGAGGCTTGCGGGCAAGGCCGCATATCCTGGGCAGGAACCGGATGCTGTCCATGTCCTCCAGCCTGCCGCCCAGCACCAGAACGTCCACATCGCCCTGCTCGAGCCGTTCCAGCAGCGGCCGGCTGCTGCGGTAGCCCGTGCAGCGGATGGCCGGGTTGCGCTCCTCGAGATAGCGCGTCCATACCCGCATCTCTCTGGGGTCATAGCTGGCCAGCGCTACGCGCCATATGACGTTCTGTTCCTCATAGCTCACACGACGCGCCTCCCTTCCTGCAGGTGTTCTGCCTGCTTCGCCTGCGGATACCAGCAGGAAATAACATCCTGCCACAGCTCCGGCTGGACCGAATTCTCATACAAAAACTGCAGCAGCCGTCCGCACTCCTCTTCCGGGGCCGGGACCCATGTACGGGCTGTGTCTGCCGGGTCGTCCGGAGCCTTTGTCCGGCTCACGGTCAGCCAGCAGCCCTGTCCCTCCGTCTCCAGAGAACAGGCAAGGGTATACGCCTCCTGATACGGTTCCAGCGTCGAAAATCTCCTCACCAACGGGACATCCTGTTTCATTCTGCATCCTCCTTGCCCCATCTGTCCGGCCCTTCCACTTATGCCGGACAAACTGCTTCATACTATCTTGTATAAAAGTGTATGGAGCGTCGAAAGGAGTTGCAACGACAAATTTGCGTCAGTTTTCGTCGAAATTTGGAACACTGAAAATATTAACATGGATACTGTCTCAAGAATACCATCAACCGCTCCAAAAATCAAGACACATCTGCCGCATCCTCCTGATTTGGGACGCTTTTCCGCGCAGGATGCAGCGCTTTTCCATCCTTCGGCAGAAAACACAGAACTTGGCACCCGTTACGACATAAATTGTTCATATTCTTCTGATAAAATCAAGCAGATACTATGTTTCCCTCTCCGTCCACAAACGCCGGGCGGAATAGGCCAGCAGACACTTCCCCGTTCTGCTGCCGGAAAGGCAGGCCAATGCTTCAGCTTATCAATATCGAAAAGAAATACACCACCGGCGATCTGACACAGGCAGCGCTCAACGGGGTCAGCCTCAACCTGCGCGACAGCGAATTTGTCGCCATCCTCGGCCCCAGCGGCTCGGGCAAGACCACGCTGCTCAACATCATCGGCGGCCTCGACCGCTACGACAGCGGCGAGCTCATCATCAACGGCATCTCCACCCGCCGCTACACCGACCGGGACTGGGACTCCTACCGCAACCACACCGTCGGCTTCGTGTTCCAGAGCTATAACCTCATCCCCCACCAGACCGTCCTCGCCAACGTCGAACTGGCCCTGACCATCTCGGGCGTGTCGGGCGCTGAGCGCCGCCGCCGTGCCGCCGAGGCGCTGCGGCAGGTGGGCCTCGGGGACCAGCTCCACAAGCGCCCCACCGAGATGTCGGGCGGCCAGAAGCAGCGCGTGGCCATCGCCCGCGCCCTCGTCAACAACCCCGACATCCTGCTGGCCGACGAGCCCACCGGCGCACTGGACAGCGAGACGAGCATCCAGGTCATGGAGCTGCTGAAGGATGTGGCAAAAGACCGCCTCGTGGTCATGGTCACGCACAACCCCGAACTGGCGGAGCAGTATGCCAACCGCATCGTCCGTCTGCGGGACGGCGCTGTCACCGACGATACCCGCCCCTTCGAGCCGGACGACACAAAGCTTGCCCCTCCCATCCATAAGAACATGGGCCGTTCGTCCATGTCGTGGCTCACCTCGCTGGCCCTGAGCTTCAACAACCTGCGCACCAAAAAGGCCCGCACCCTGCTCACAGCCTTTGCGGGCAGCATCGGCATCATCGGCATCGCCCTCATCATCTCGCTGTCCACCGGCGTCAACGCCTATATCGCCGACATGGAGCGCTCCACCCTGAGCGAATACCCGCTGCAGATCCTGAGCAGCGGCGTGGACATCACGAGCTTTCTGTCCTCGGGCAGCAGCGGCGGCACCACAGCCACCGGCCTGCCCACCGACGAGGACGGCAAAAAGGACACCTCCGGCGGCGCGGAGGGAATGGTCTCGGTCCGCCAGCTCATCACCAAGATGGTGTCGGGCCTGACGTCCAACGACCTCACTTCCTTAAAGAAATATCTCGACAGCGACGAGTCCACCATTGCGGATGACGCCACCTCCATCGAGTATTCCTACAGCGTCTCGCCCCAGATCTACCGGCAGGACGCCGACGGCAGTGTGCATCAGGTCAACCCGGACTCCACCCTTTCAATGCTGGGTCTGGGAAGCTCGGGTTCCGGCTCCACCTCCGTCACCACCAGCCTGATGAACAGCGTGGGCAGCAACACCAGCGTTTTCTATCAGCTGCCCGCCAACAGTGACCTTTATAAGTCCCAGTACGAAGTCAAGGCCGGCCGCTGGCCCGAAAAGCCCACCGAATGTGTCGCCGTGCTGAGCAAATACGGCACTGTGACCGACTACGCCCTCTACTCCATGGGTCTGCGGGACTCCGCCGAGCTGGACAAGATGATACAGCAGTTTGCCCAGAACCAGAACGTCGATGTCCCCAGCGATTTCCGCACCTACAGCTACGACGAGCTGATGGGCCTGAAGTTCAAGCTGGTGAACAGCGCCGACACCTACGTCTACGACGACACCTACGGCATCTGGAAGAGCAAGGCCGACGACAAGGACTATATGAAGCAGCTGGTGGAGAACGGCGAGGACATCACCATCGTGGGCATCGTCCAGCCGGACTACACCGCCTCCGCTTCCATGCTCACCTCCGGCATCGCCTACCCCGCCTCCCTGACCGAGAAGGTCATGAAGGACGCTGCTGACAGCGACATCGTGAAACAGCAGATGGCCGACCCCGCCACCAACGTCCTCACCGGCGAGAGCTTCGGCAAGGCCGAGAGCCTCCGCGACTTCGATTTGACCAGCCTCTTCTCCATCGACACCGACGCCCTCAAGAATGCCTTCTCTTTTGATGCCGATGCCCTCGACTTCGATTTGAACGGTGCCTTCGACCTCAGCAGCGGCAGTTTCGATTTGAGCAGCCTCATCGACTTCTCGGATTTTTCCCTCGACATCGACGAGCTGCCCGACATCGACCTCAGCGATGCCTTTGCAGAGCTGGACCTCTCCGTCTCGCCGGAGGCTCTGCAGGACCTCGTGCAGAAGGTGTTCAAGGACTATAAGAAATATATCATCGGCAACGGCATCCTCAACTTCAAGAAGTGGAGCTTTTCTGCCTACCTCAAGTCAGAGCAGTTCCAGAAGCTGATGGCCGAGTCCATGAAAGACCTCGTTGACCCGGACAAGCTGCAGGGGCAGCTCTCGAGCGCTCTGCAGACCACCATCCAGACCGTGATGGAGACCTACTCCGACCAAATCACAGAGGTGCTGAAAAGCCAGCTGGACGCTGCCATCCAGAAGGGCATCGTCACCTTCCAGGACCAGATACAGTCCCAGCTCAAGACGGCCATCCAGCAGAACATCGGCAAGCTGAGCAGCCAGATGGAGAACGCCATCAAGATCGACGCGTCGGCTTTCAAGAAGGCCATCCAGCTCAACATGACCGCCTCCGAGCTGACCGAGCTGATGCGCTCCACCCTCCGCTCCTCTTCCGCCACCTATGAGGCCAACCTGACGGCCTTCGGCTACGCGGACGAGGCCTCCCCCAGCCAGATCAAGATCTATCCGAAGGACTTCGCCAGCAAGGCCTCCATCCTGGAAAAGCTGGATGCCTACAACGCCGGGATGTCTGCAAAGGGTGAAGACGAAAAGATGGTGCAGTACACCGACCTCGTGGGTACCCTGATGACCAGCGTGACCGAGATCGTGGACATGATAAGCAGCATGATGGTGGCCTTTGTCTCCATCTCGCTGGTCGTCTCCTCCATCATGATCGGCGTCATCACCTATATCAGCGTCCTCGAGCGCCGGAAGGAGATCGGCATCCTGCGCGCCATCGGCGCTTCCAAGCGGAACGTCTCCGAGGTGTTCAACGCAGAGACCTTCATCATCGGCCTCTGCTCGGGCGTCATGGGCATCGTCCTCAGCGAGATCCTGCTCATCCCCGGAAACATCATCATCCAGAAGGTCTCCGGCACTTCGACCCTCGTTGCCTCCCTGCCCGTGGATGCAGCCCTCTTCCTCGTGACACTGGCTACCCTGCTCACCATTCTGGCCGGCATCATCCCGGCCCGCGGCGCAGCCAAGTGCAACCCCGTCAAAGCCCTGCGCGCCGAGTAAAACCCAGAGATCTCATTCCCGGTATCCTTTCCGCTCCGGCGGCAGGGATACCGGGATTTTTTCGGCTTATTTTTGCTCCGGCCCGTCGGTTCAGCTTGTATCCATCCTGCATAAGAACGCGCTTTTTTGCTCCAAAAGTTACAAAAGAGTACGGTCGTCCCGGGAGGTTCTGATGTGTACCGGGAATTGCCGGAAATTGATTCGCTTTTCGCTCTGCGGGCAAATCAACCTGCACAAAGGAGGGTCGATTTGTTATGCAATTTTGCCAAAAGTGTTTCAGGGTTATTGATTTATTCCACAAATTATGCCATACTATAGTCACTGAAACCGTTCCCGACATCGTTCCCGCACGATTTCAGTAAAAACCAGAACTTCGACCGAAAGAGAGGTGCTTCCCGGGATGCCGAACATGACCATCAAAGACATTGCCCGTCTGAGCGGCTGTTCCGTCAGCACCATCTCCCGCGTCATCAATGACCGGCCGGATGTGCGTCCCGAAACGAAGGAAAAGGTGCTCCAGATGATGCGGGAGTCGGGCTTCGTGCCGAACACCAACGCCCGGCAGCTGAAGATCCAGCAGTCCCGCAGCCTCGTCTTTGTGGTCAAGGGCACCCGGAACCTCTTCTTCTCGGACTTTCTCGTTCAGCTGCAGCGGGCCGCGACCCTCTACGGGTACAGCGGCATCGTCTCCTACCTGGACGAGAATGCCAACGAGATAGACGCCGCCCAAAAGATCCTGCGGGAGATAAAGCCCAAAGGCATGATATTCCTCGGCGGCAGCGTGGCGAACTTCCAGCAGGGCTTTGCGAACATCGCCGTCCCCTCGGTGCTGACGACGCTGGTCTCCGACGAGCTGGATTTCCCGAACCTCTCGATGGTGGGCGTGGATGACCGGGCTGCGGCCCGCACCGCCGTCTCCCACCTCATCGCGCAGGGCCACCGGAAGATAGCTGTTCTCGGCGGTCCGGCCACCAGTTACCCCAGTCGGATGCGCCGCCTTGGCGCACAGGATGCCATGGAGAATGCCGGGCTCACCTTTGACGACCGGCTCTACGGCCTGTCCAACTACGATTTCGAGTCTGCCTACCACGCCATGAACAGCCTGCTGGCCCGCCGGGCCGAGTTCACCGCCCTGTTCGCCATGAGCGATGTCATCGCTTTCGGTGCCATCCGGGCGCTGGTGAGCGCCGGGTTCCGGGCGCCGGAGGATGTATCGGTCATCGGCTTCGACGGCATCTCGATGTCCCGCTACTGTGTGCCGGTGATGACCACCATCGTCCAGCCCGGCGAGCAGATCGCGCTCCAGAGCATCGAGCTGCTGGTGCGGCAGATCGAGCATGGCGCCCCGGCCCAGAAGATCACCCTCCAGCCTGAGCTGCAGGTCGGTGAGAGCGTAAGGGCTGTCTGATTTATTTCGTCTCATTTCCGCTGTCAGGCGGAATGTGTATATCACATGATGAAGAAGGAGAACAATTATGAAAAAAATGATCTCTCGTCGTAATTTCCTGAAAGTCGCCGGCGCTTCTGCTGCCGCCCTCGGTCTGGCTGCCTGCGGTGGTTCCTCCAGCAGCACCGCTGCTTCCACCGCCAGTTCTACCGCAGCTTCTGCCGCCCCCGCAGCTGCCGGCAAGGTCTACTACCTGAACTTCAAGCCCGAGCAGGATCAGGATTGGCAGGATCTGGCCGCTGAGTACACCAAGGAGACCGGCGTGCCTGTGACCGTTGTCACCGCTGCTTCCGGCCAGTACGAGACCACCCTGATGAGCGAGATGGAGAAGAGCGAGGCTCCCACCCTGTTCCAGGTCAACGGCCCTGTGGGTCTGGCAAACTGGAAAGATTACTGCCTGGACCTCTCCGACAGCAAGCTGTACGGTGAGCTGACCAGCGACTCCTTTGCACTGAAGGACGGCGACGCCGTTACCAGCATCGCTTACGTCATCGAGACCTACGGCATCATTTACAATAAGGAGCTGCTGACCGCCGCCGGCTACACCCAGGACGACATCAAGGGCTTCGATGACCTGAAGAAGGTCGCCGACGACATTCAGGCCCGCAAGGCTGAGCTGGGCGTTGATGGTGCTTTCACCTCCGCCGGCATGGACGGTTCTTCCGACTGGCGCTTCAAGACCCATCTGGCAAACCTGCCCATCTACTACGAGTACAAGGCTGACGGCATCGGCTCCACCGACGCCATCAAGGGCACCTACCTCGACAACTACAAGAAGATCTGGGACCTGTACATCACCGACTCTACCTGTGACCCCAAGCTGCTGGCTTCCAAGACCGGCAACGACGCCGTGGCTGAGTTCGTGGGCAAGAAGGCCGTCTTCTACCAGAACGGCACCTGGGCTTACAATGACGTGAAGGATCTGGGCGACGACAATCTGGGCATGCTGCCCATCTACATCGGCGCTGAGGGCGAGGAGAACCAGGGCCTGTGCACCGGCTCCGAGAACTTCTGGTGCGTCAACAACACCTCCTCCGATGAGGACATTCAGGCTACTCTGGACTTCCTGTACTGGTGTGTCACCTCTGAGGCCGGCACCAGCGCGATGGCTGACAAGATGGGCTTCGTCATCCCCTTCAAGGCCGCCAAGGACTCCACCAACCCCCTCATCGGCATCGCCAACGATTACGTTGCTGAGGGCAAGACCAGCGTTGACTGGTGCTTCTCCACCATGCCTTCCGAGGAGTGGAAGAACGGCGTCGGCTCTGCACTGACCGCTTATGCAGCAGGCACCGGCAGCTGGGACGATGTGGTCACCGCCTTTGTGGACGGCTGGGCCAAGGAGTACAAGCTGGCCAACGGCTAAGCGTTCCCTTTCTTCCGCAATAGCTGGATAACGGGGAGGCGGGCGATGTGTTCGCCCGCCTCTCCTTCTTTTTCAGGAGGTATATCATGCAAAAGGCCATCAGTAAATATTGGCCGGTGTTCGTACTGCCCACCCTGCTGGCGTTCATCATCGGCTTCATCTGGCCCTTCATCTGGGGCATCTATCTTTCCTTCCAGCGTTTCACCACCGTGAGCAAGACCACCTTCGTGGGCCTGCAGAACTACATCAGCGTCTTTTCGGACGAGACCTTCCTCCACGCCTTCAGCTTTACGGCGGCGTTCACTGTGGTGTCCACCGTCCTCATCAATGTCTGCGCCTTCGCCATCGCGCTGGTGCTCACCCGCGGCATCCGCGGCACCAACCTCTTCCGCACCGTCTACTTCATGCCGAACCTCATCGGTGGCATCCTGCTGGGCTACATCTGGCAGATCCTGCTCAACGGTGTGCTGGCCAACCTGCAGAAGCCTCTGCTGGCGCTGGACGCCAAGGCCGGTTTCGTCGGTCTGGTCATCCTGATGTGCTGGCAGCAGATCGGCTACATGATGATCATCTACGTCGCGGGCCTGCAGAGCGTCCCCGGCGACCTCATCGAGGCTGCGAAGATCGACGGCGCAAATGACCGTGAGATCCTGTTCAAGATCAAGATCCCGATGGTCATGCCCAGCGTCACCATCTGCACCTTCCTCACCCTGACCAACAGCTTCAAGCTGTTCGACCAGAACGTGGCCCTGACCGCCGGTGAGCCTGCCAACGCCAGTGAGATGCTGGCCCTGAACATCTACAACACCTTCTATGGCCGCTCCGGCGCTCAGTGGAAGGGCATCGGCCAGGCAAAGGCCGTGGTGTTCTTCCTCGTCGTCGTGGTCATCTCGCTCATCCAGCTCAAGTTTACCCGCTCCAAGGAGGTGCAGCAGTAATGCCGAAAGATAAAAAAATGTGGGACAACATCCTCACTGTCATCATGAGCCTGCTGTGCCTGCTCTGGATCTACCCCATCGTCCTGATCTTGCAGAACAGCCTGAAAATTGAAGGCACCTTCACCACTTCCACCGTCTTCAAGCTGCCTACGGCTGAGACCTTCGCGGGCCTCAGCAACTACATCTACGGCGTCACCAAGATGGGCTTTCTGTCCAGCCTTGGCTACAGCCTCGTCATCACCGTGTCCAGCGTGGCCCTCATCCTGCTGTGCTGCTCTATGACCGGCTGGTACCTTACCCGCGTGAACAACAAGCTGAGCAAGTTCATGAATCTGCTCATCGTCTTCTCCATGGTCGTCCCCTTCCAGATGGTCATGTTCACCCTGTCCAAGACCGCCGACACCCTCAAGCTGAACACCCCCTGGAACATCTGCATCATCTATCTGGGCTTCGGTGCCGGTCTGGCCGTGTTCATGTTCACCGGCTTCATGAAGAGCGTCCCCATCGAGATCGAAGAGGCTGCCATGATCGACGGCTGCAACCCCATCCAGATCTTCTTCAAGATCGTCTTCCCCATCCTCAAGCCCACCATGATCTCCACCGCCATCCTTGAGACGATGTGGGTCTGGAACGACTACCTGCTGCCCACGCTGGTGCTGGATATCAAGAAGTACCGCACCATCCCCATGGCCATCCAGTATTTCCGCGGCGGCTATGGCCGCGTCGAGCTGGCCCCCATGATGGCCTGCATCATCATCGCCATCATCCCCATCATCATCCTTTACATGACCTGCCAGAAGTACATCATCGAGGGTGTCGTGGCAGGCGCTGTCAAGGGCTAAAGCAAGGAGGTTCCAGCCATGCGTGCAAGCGGCATTCTGATGCCCGTCTTCAGCCTGCCGGGTCCTTACGGCATCGGCACGCTGGGAGATGAAGCCTTTGCCTTCGTCGATTTCCTTGCGGCTGCAAAGCAGACCTACTGGCAGATACTCCCCATCGGCCCTACGGGCTACGGGGACAGCCCCTACCAGAGCTTTTCTGCCTTTGCCGGCAACCCCTACTTTATTGATTTCCGTCTGCTGGCAGCGACGGCCTCCTCACCGAGGCTGAGCTGCCCGCGCCCCAGCCGGTGGGTCCCGTCGATTACGGTGCCCTCTACCGGCAGCGGCCCGTGGTGCTCCATAAAGCGGCCGACCGGCTGCTGGCTTCCCCTACCCCGGCCTATGAGGCTTTCTGTGAAGCCCAGAGCGGCTGGCTCGAGGATTATGCCCTCTTCATGGCCGTCAAGGCCGAGCAGGGGCAGGCCGGTCTCGCCGACTGGCCCG
>OAVV01001222.1_pt1 | contig 12761 bp, 7 predicted proteins | sample 1501401 | NCBI WGS metagenome assembly OAVV01 (sample SAMEA2580098, study PRJEB22360) | human gut metagenome | biome: human gut; feature: human-associated habitat; material: faeces | place: Denmark | collected 2008/2010 | reverse complement strand
GGCGATCTCGCGCCCGGGCCGACGGCGGGGGCCAAGCACCCGCCGCTGGAGGGACGGCTCTGCCACGGCGCCGACCTGAGCCGAATGCCGCTCGACGAGGCGCGGCAGGTGGGGCTGACGCTGCGCTATGTGATCGAGGCTTATCGCAATCTGGGCTTGGGCGAGCGGTTCTTCACTCCGATGTTCGAAAAACTCATCGGCGTGGGCTATGTCCGCGAGATGATTCTCGCCGGGGCTTCGGAAGCGGAAATCCGCGCGTGCTGGCAGGAGGATCTCAGCCGTTTCCGCCGCCAGCGCCGGCCGTATCTGCTCTATGCGGAGTGAAACTCCCTGTTTTTGAGTGGATTTTAATTTTTATTCGGAATTTTTTTCACCTGCATATTTGCTACATATCTTCGCAATCGGTTCCGGTTCGTAACCGATAACGGGATAACTCTGCCGAGTTGTAACCAAAACGTCCGCCGGATGGATTCGGCGGACGTTTCGTGCCGGAGCCTGCCGGTACAACCGCAGGGATAAATGCCTATCTTTACCTGCGTAGCGATTCTGTAAAACCCTTGCCGGAAGAATGGTTATGTCGATTCTGTCTGTTTACTAATTAAAATTTAAGCCTATGACACTTAGATCCTACATGCGTGTGTTATCGGCTGCCATTGCTCTTCTGTTCGTGGCGGTCGGTTGCAAAGATTCGGACGAAGAAATTCCCCCCCCCTCGGAAAAGTACACCTTTGATATAGCCGTTTCGGATATCAGGGTTGCCGACGCCGTGGTTACCGTAACTCCCAGCGATGCGCTGGCTACCTATTATTGCTCTGTCGTCAAAAAGGCCGATTTCGATAAATTGGGATCCGACGAGGCTTATCTGGACGACGATATCGATTATCTGAAGGCTCAGGCCGAAAAAAAGCAGCTGACCTTTAAAGCCTATCTGGAAACCGTAATCGCCACGGGAAGCGAACCGATCAAATTCGTCACGCTGGAGCCTTCGACCGACTACTATGCCTATGTATACGGCATTACGCCGGAGGGCCGGGTTACGTCCGATTTGAAGAAGACGCCGTTCACGACGGCGACCCCCGAACCGACGGAGCTGACCTTCGAATTCAAGGTGGAGAATATCACCATGACGGCCGCCGATATCGCCGTCATTCCCTCCGACGACGAAGCTCCCTATTATTTCGACGTGATTGCGGCGGCGGCCTACGAGGGAATGTCCGAGGACGAGATTCTCGCCGACGTTTTGGACGCGATCATTCCCGCCTATCTGACGCAGGGACCGGACGGTTACCCTGCGGAGATGTTCGAAGGGATGCTCGCTCTGAAGCCCGGAACCGAATACTATGTCTACGCCATCGGCTACGATGCCGAGAAGGAGGAACCTACCTCGGAGCTGCAGATGTACAAATTCTCGACGACGGCGCCTACGGGCGAAGCGCCTGATCTGGCCTTCTCGGCCCGCGCCGGCGATGCCGACGGAAACAATACCTCGACGATGATCTACTGCACTGCCGTGTCGGAGGCCGCCGTATCCGCCAAGATGGCGTGTCTTCCGAAGCAAATCGTGGATGATTTTATCGGGCAGGGCGCTTCGCTCGAAAATATCGCCGATGCCAACGGTCAGGATGTCAAGAGCGAGGATATTGCCGCCCTGAATGCGAAGGGAGGTCTCGGCCTGACGCTGGCGGGCGACGTGATCGTGCCTTCGACGGATTATACGGTGATTTTCAAAGTCGTTTCGGCCGGCGGACGCTCCACGGTGAAGAGCGAAAACGTCTCTACGACCTCCGGTGACGTGCCGCCGTCGGACCTCACTTTCTCCATTGCGGTGACGGAGCTGAAAGCCACCTCGGCCATGGTGACCGTGACGCCCTCGAACGATACCGAGACCTATTTCTTCGATATCCAGCCCAAAAAACTGATCGACGAGAATTTTGCCGACGACGCTTCGCTGATCGCGGCGCTCGATGAAACCTATGCGAAATACGGCGGCATCGCCGGAATGCTGAGCCAAGGCGAAGACGGTTATAAACCGACCTCCCTGACGGCCGGGACCTCCTATTACGTGCTTGCCTTCGGGTACAATACGGCGGCGACGACGGCCGTTACACGCCATGAGTTTACGACGGAGACGGCCGCGACGTCCGATCTGACGCTGTCGATCGATATCGACACCTCGGCGGAACCGATTCCCGGCGGGGTGACGGCTGCGATTACGGCCTCCAACGACGAAGATCCCTATATGCTCGATTTCATGCTGGCCGATGAAATCAAGGGCATGTCCGATGCCGAGATCATCGCTTCCGTCGAGCAGAAGTACGGCCAGATTATCTCGTGGCTTCTGGTGACCGGCGATTATGCGACCGTACCTACGGATTTCGGTGGGGAACTCGCCATGATGCCCGGCGCCGAATATTATCTCGTTGCGTTCGGATACGACGGCGCTTCGGCGACGACGGGCGTCACGAAAGCCAAGTTCACGGCGGGCGCCGGGCCTGACGCCGCGGGTACCGGATTCACCTTCAAAGTCGAAGACATCACCTCCGGCGGTGCGACGGTAACCGTGGAGACGACCAAAGAGCCCGTTACCTATATTTGGGACGTGATTTCCGATGCCAGCTATACCCAGCTGGGCGGAAACGCCGAAGCGCTTGTGTCGCACGTAACGGACATGTTTGCGCTCTACGGTACGGCGCAATACGGAAATCTGACTCCCGTGCAGGTTATCGCCGGGCTGGGCGCTTGGTATTCGGGCGCTTCCTATGCGTACGGCAAACTCTCTTCCAAAACGGCCTACAGGCCTTATGCCGCATGTGTGGACCTGAGTGGCAACGTTGTCGGCACGCCTGCCGTCGGCGAAATATTCACGACGCTCGAAGCCGTAGCCGGTTCCGCGACGGTGGAGGCGGCCTACGACAAGTACTTCGACGGCGACGAGATCGTTGCAGCCGGAGTATCATCCAATGCGTCGGGAAAAGCGTATATTCCCGTAACGGTTACCTCTTCGGCGGATGCCGCGCATTGGTACGTAGCCCTTTATACCGGCGATTATACGGATCCCGGAGCGGTTTCCGAAGCTACGATCATCAACGCGCTGAAGTCTCAGGGCGTGAAGGATGCCGCGAAGATTAATTTCACCTGCTCGTGGGATACCCAGTGTACCTTCCTCGCTGTTGCCGAAGACGCAACGGGCAATGTCGGTGAGATTTTCCGGCTGGGAGTGCGCTTCACCAAGTCCGGTGCGTCGCCCATATCCGAGCTGACGGGAGCGTCGAAAGCCGCGGCCGCAGGCGTTAAACTGCCCGTGTTGTGCAGTTCGCTGCTGCCCGGACTCGATGTTCCGAAGGTTCTCCGGCCGCTCGAAGAGCCGAACATGCCGCAGGCCGCCGCTTCGCAGTTGATAAATCTGCGCCGGGAGCGGACTACGGACCTGTCTGAAAAGATGGTCCGGGGGGCGGAAATGTCCGGCGATGCCGATGCGATATCCGGTGGCAAACCCGCTCAGATCAAATGCTTTGTCGGCAAGAATGCAGGCATGAAGCAGGCCGAAGAGGTCTCTTTGAAGAAAGCTATTGCGGCGCGGGCTTTGAACAACAGAGTCCGGACTCCCAGAAGATAGCTTCCTCCATATTCCTATAATCGAGCTGCGGCGCATATGCGCCGCAGCTTTTTTGTCTGTGGAAATCGGCTTTCGGGAAGCCGATCCCGGAATGTCCGGCCCGCGCCGAGGTCCGGCATGCGTCGAAAATAAATTTTTTGAAAAAATCTGAAAAATATTTTTTCCTTCGGAAATATTACTGAATATTGCCGTCGATGATTGGATTTTGTAATCAAATGTCCCGGAATTTCTCAATATTGTAATCAAACGGCCTGCGAAACCTGATCCGGCATGCCGTTTTTCTTGTATCTGAATGATACAATTACGAATATAAATACTTATATTTGCTAACGTAATATAATTTTTAGCGTTCCTTGCCGGACGAATTGTTATATCTTGTCAATTTTATTAATTTAATTTTAAGCCTATGACGCTCAAATCTTACTTGCGCATGTTATTGGCAGCCGTGACTCTTCTGTTTGTCACCTCAGGCTGTAATGACGACGACGACAAAGTCGGACCCCCCCCCTCTTATTCGTTTAGTGTCGCTGTTTCGGATGTAGCCCAGACCGAAGCTACCGTAACGGTAACTCCCAGCAACGACCAAGCTACCTACTATTATGCGGCTGTAAAGAAGGCCGAGTTCGACACGTTCGAGTCCGACGCGGCCTATGCCCAGCATATTCTCGACAATCTGAAAGCTATCGCGGATAAGAAGGTGCTGCCGCTCAGCGAGTATCTCGCAACGGCCCTCGTCAAGGGAAGCGCACCGCAGAAAATCACCGATCTGACGGCCGGCACCGACTACTACGCCGTTGCGCTCGGCATGCTGACGGACGGCCGCTTCACCTCCGATCTGGTGAAAGAGGCGTTCAAGACGGACGATGCTCCGGAGCCTGCTCCTGAATTGACCCTTTCCATGAGAGCGGGCGACGCCAGCGGTGCGAACACTTCTTCGTATGTCACCTGCCATATCAAGTCCTCGGATATAGTTTCGGCAAAAGCGGCATTCCTTATGAAATCTGCTGTCGATAAGGCGCTTGCCGAGGGAAAAACGCTTGCTGAGATTTTGGCCGGAGTTACGACTGATCCGACACTTAAGACTGAGCAGGTTGAGAAGATAAACAGCGCTGACGGTTATGACCTGCCTTGCCGCGGTGTGCCTGCTGCTACGGCGGTTACGGCGATTGTTTCCGTTACGAGTGCCAATGGAAAAACAACGGTCGATTCAGCTTCGGCAACTACTGATGCTGCTCAGGGCGGCGATTTGACTTTTACTATCGCTGTAACGAATATCGGAGCGAAAGGCGCTGATATTAACATTACTCCGTCTAATAATTCCGATACCTATTATTTTGATATTTATCCGGCTTCCGTTGTCGATCAGATACCTGATGACAATCAGTTGATTGCAGCTATTATTGGCGCGAATGACGGTGATGTTACCAAATATTTGTCTACGGGTCCTGATGGCTATTCTAAGGAGCTGATAGAGCAATATATTCCTTTTGATCCTGAAACGGAATATTGTGTAGTCGCTTTCGGATGTAACGGAACTGCTGGAACAACGGCAGTGACCAAAGAGAGGTTTACCACACTTGCAGATGACGGTGAAACGGGCGATGGTCCGGAACTGACTTTGACACTTCGTGCTGGAGATGCTAATGGTGCAAATACAGACACTAAGGTTTATATGGGAGCCTATGCTCCGACTGCAACAGGTGCGTATTATGGAGTATTTTTAACTTCGGATGTTGAAAAAGTACTTGCTCAGGGAGCTTCTTATGATGCTATAGTTACTCAGAACGGAACAGATATGTCTACTAAAGACGGATGGTTGGACGGGCTTGTTCAGAATCCCGGAATTGGAGTAACCTTTAGTGGATTAGATCCCGCTACTTCCTATACTTGTATTTTAAAAGTTACGGATTCGGCTGGTAAATCGACTACAAAGCATGTCGCAGCCACTACTGAAGGTGGTGGGGAGGCTTCCGATGCTTACAAGGCATGGCTCGGTACGTGGACTTTAACCAGCACTTCGTCTGAGGTGAATGCTGCGCCGCTTTCTTTCGACGTTACGTTCATTCAGGGGGTTGCTAATTCATCCTATAAATTACAAGGATGGGGCATTACTACGATTCGTGACCAGTCGCAGATTCTTCCGTCGGCTAAATTCGATAGTGCTACCGGAAATTTTGAGATATTGGAAGGCCAGAGTTTATATACCGATCCGGAGGATGGAAGTGTCCTGACTCTTACAGGACGGGCACTTTTGCAGGGAAAATATTATATTATTAACGGTGGTTATCCCGGATTTACCGGAAAGCTTAATGCAGATAAAAACTCGGCAACGATTACTCTATATCAAGGAAGTGTCGAGGGAATGGGTAATTTTACTACCAGTTCGATGGACTTCTTCTGGGTTCTTGGACAAGATATTTATTGGCAAAAGGCAGCTGAAGGATATACCGATAAGGATTATCCGATAGGTCCTTATACAATGACAAGGAAGAGTTCAGGTGCTTCTGTAGCTGCTTCGAAGTCTGCTGCTACAATTCTGCATGCAAGTAAACTGTCGAGTGTACTTTCTGGATGTACAGTTCTGTCAACTTCAGTTAAGCAGAATGGCGTGGTATTCGAAAGCCAAGTAGCAATGCCGAGCTCGCTTGTATTCGATCGTCCTGCTGCGTCGGGGACTGTCATTGGCAACAGTGGGAAATTTGAAAATGCTGGATTGAAAAAGCAGATTTCAAATAACTTGGATAATAACACGGATTTCCAACTCTTGAATAGGTTGTAAGAGTTTGAATAATCATATCGAACTGCGGTCCAATTTGGACCGCAGTTTTTTTATTGGAAATATATATGTGCTTCGGACATATGGAGACGGTTTGTGAAAATTTTCATCGGAAAATGAAATAATACGCCTGATTTATTGTATATTTGAATAATTCAGATATTTTTCCTGCGGCTTTTTATTATTCACCCACTTAAATAATTTAAGCTATGAAAAAATCCTACTTGTTCCCAAATTTCGTACTGCCGCTATTCGGTGCATTGGCGGTAATGTGTGCGGGTTCCTGCTCGCAGGAAATCCTCGAAGTATCCGAAGACCTTGCGCCGGATAATCCGCAGACGCGCGCAGGCATTGCTAAGATCGGCATTGTCAGTAATCCTGCGGGAAGAGGAATTGGCGATGAGTATTATGGAAAGGATATAGATTATACGTTTAACCTCGTGACGTCAGGAGTTGATGCGGGTATAGAAGTGATAAGTACAAACGTGTCGTTCTTTACTACGATAGACGGCGGCATCGATCAAATTTCACGGACCGATAAATCGCTGAAACTACGTTTTACAAAATGCGGTGTTTATCAGATATTGGCAACACGGAATTATCGTGATCTTGCGAACCCGTCGGGGCCGATTATGCTCCAACAGGCAACCATTACTTGTCGGGTGGCGTCGCCTGTGGCAAGCATCGAAGGTCCGAGTTCTGTAGCACTCGGTAAAGTTTATAATTTCAGTGTCAATTTTGAAGATCCTGATTATCCTGATCCCAATTTGGAAATCACGGAATCGGTTTTTAATGATCCGCAGTGTACGATTATCAATAACGACGGAGCAGGGAACTATTTGATTCGTTTCGACCAGCCGGGTGCGTATGCGATTAAACCCGGCTTGACATGGGCTAACTCTTCCGATGTTATGAAGGTCGGTCCACATTATTGTGTGGAGGTGTTTTTCAGACCGGAGATGATTCACAAGTCCATAAAAGGTAGTTCTAAATTAGGAGGGATCTACCTGAATTTTATTGAATTGTGCGATCAGCAACAAGATGTTTATGCTTCTTTGCCATATAGAGTGTATTTCAAGTATAAAGAGGTGGGCATAAGGTCTAATGGAATTGCTTTTGAGGTCGTTGATTGGAAAGAAATCCGTCAGGCGGCTGGAGAGTCTGGAAAAGTTATTATGCCTGCTACGACAACTCCAATGGATGGCATTTTTATGGGGCCTAATCCGGATCTTCCCGGAGATTATTGGAAAATAGAGATTCCGAAGGATAGATGCTATTCTTTGGAAGAAGCTGGAGGAATTGTTATTCCGGGAAAACCGATTGAATAACTTTCTCAGCCCAACGCCTAAACAACACGCCCGAAGCATTATGCTTCGGGCGTGTTGTTCCATGTTGTAACCGTGCGTTATTCCGGAATGATCGCCTCGCTGGGGCAAACGCCTGCGCAGGTGCCGCAGTCGATGCAGGTGTTGGGGTCGATTACATAGATATCGCCAGCCGAGATAGCCTCTACAGGACATTCGCCGATGCAGGTACCGCAGGCAACGCAGGAGTCGGTGATTTTGTAAGCCATTTTTGAAAAATTTATTTGTTAATGTGTGTATGTAATGACAAATATAGAAACTTATTTGATAATATCAAAACCCGTATAGGGAATCAGCGCTTCGGGAATGCGGATACCTTCGGGGGTCTGGAAGTTTTCGAGCAGGGCGGCGACGATGCGCGGCAGGGCCAGCGACGAGCCGTTGAGCGTGTGCGCCAGCTGGGTTTTCTTGTCGGCGTCCTTGTAGCGGAGCTTGAGACGGTTGGCTTGGAACGATTCGAAGTTCGAGACGGAGGAAACCTCCAGCCAGCGTTTCTGCGCTTCGGAGTAAACCTCGAAGTCGTAGGTGAGCGCCGAAGTGAACGACATGTCGCCGCCGCACAGACGCAGGATGCGGTAGGGCAGGCCGAGCGACTTGACGATCGACTCGACATGCGCCACCATGCCGTCCAGCGCTTCGTACGAGTTCTGGGGCAGGCTCAGCTGCACGATCTCGACCTTGTCGAACTGGTGCAGGCGGTTCAGGCCGCGCACGTCCTTGCCGTAGGAACCGGCTTCGCGGCGGAAGCAGGGGGTGTAGGCGGTCATTTTTACGGGGAAATCCTTTTCGTCGAGGATCACGTCGCGGTAGATGTTCGTGACGGGAACTTCGGCCGTGGGGATCAGGTAGAAGTTATCGGCCGTGGCGTGGTACATCTGCCCCTCCTTGTCGGGGAGTTGTCCCGTACCGAAGCCCGAAGCCTCGTTGACCATGATCGGCGGCTCGACTTCGAGATAGCCGGCTTTGGTGTTGCAGTCGAGGAAGTAGTTGATCAGCGCCCGCTGCAGGCGTGCGCCCTTGCCCTTGTAGACGGGGAATCCGGCGCCCGTGAGCTTCACGCCCAGATCGAAGTCGATGATGTCGTATTTGCGGGCCAGCTCCCAGTGGGGCAGCGGGTTTTCGGGCAGTTCGGTGTAGCTTTCGACGAGTTTTACGACGAGGTTGTCCTCTGCGGTTTTGCCCTCCGGGACGATCTCGGCGGGGAAGTTGGGCAGCGTGACGATCGCGGCCTGCAGCTCCTCCTGCACTTCGCGCGATTCGGCCTGCAGGCGGTTCGATTTCTCCTTGAGGTCGGCGACGAAGCGTTTGCGCTCCTCGGCCTCTTCGCGGCGGCCCTGACCCATCAGCGCGCCGATCTCCTTGGCGGCTTTGTTCTGCGCAGCCAGCGTATTGTCCAATTCTACCTGAATTGCCTTGCGGCGGTCGTCCAGCGTTTCGATCTTTTCGATGACGGGTGCGGCGTCCACGCCCTTTTTGGCCAGTTTGCGGATCGCGGCCTCTTTGTCATCGCGGATTTGCTTTAGCGTAAGCATACTATCTGTTGATTTTTGAGTATTCGTATTACAAACCGCAAATTTATAAAAATAGCGGCAATTTGTATCTTCTTATCGAGGAAAAAGGTTATTTAGGTTGACAATGCTGGTGAAAATCCTTATATTTGCAGATATAACGAATAAAATCATTGCTTATGACATAAACGGCTGATCTAAATTGTGATTACATATAAAAAGCGTTAGCTTTTACTAGTCATTGGAACTTCGACACTTTCAAACGGCTACTAGAAAAGCGAAGACGCTCACGTTTCACGACGTGGGCTTTACTTCGTTGATAGCCAAGGTTGTCGAAGACCTCAATGATCAATGGAAGTTTTGTCCCACGTTTTTTATATATTTTAAGGACTCAAACTGAATTTGCTATGGGGCTGGCATGTAAATAATAAAGAATACTATGGATAGAACATTAAGTATGGTAATAGTGTCGTTTGTATTGGGGGCACTCGTAAGTATCACCATTCAAGCTTGTGGTGGAGATGAAAATAAATTTGAACAAGATTGCGGTAGTGGTAATTCCACGTCTTCAGCAAATTGTGAGTGTTCTTGGGAATCTCAGAATATGGCTTATTATGAAATTTGTGATGAAAATGGTCAGATTAGTAATCGTTGGGATTATGTTTATGACAATAAAGGGAGAATGGTAGAGGCAAAATCAGTGCAGTATCAGAAAGGTTATCCTAGTGGTAAAAGATATTTAAGTTTTGTAAATCATAGTGTGTATACTTATTCTGATTCAGGCGATTGTAGGTACGGAAGGACTGTTTCGACTCTTTATAATGAGGATGGAAGTGTGATGCGTGAAGACCAAAGTAGTGAAAAGATGATTTTATACATAAAATAGAAGTTTATGCGAAAATATATGATGTTACTTGGAAAAGAGAGTTTCTGGTTATTGGGGGTAGCTGCGATTGCTTTCTGTGTGGGGATTATTATTTCAGTGGATTGGTTGACGAATATATGTTGGTCAATTGTTGCAGCAACGATTGTCTATGGAGTGACTGTAGTTTTATCTCGGTATTCAGAGCGTAAATATCGGAGCATATTTTTACGCAAATATGTCAGTGCCTTATTGGAGGTAGGAGTAAATCTGTTTCAAAATATTACTTCGAAAAATAGCTCGGTAATTCCATTAGATGTGGATATTGAAAAAGCTTGCCAAACTTTGGATTTGTCCATATCTCCCTCTTTAGCATATCATTTTCATGGAGATGATTTTAATTGGATGAGATATCTGGATGATTGCCGTTCGCAGATTGAAAGTAATGTACATGAGATTATTATGATAGCTCAACTTGATTATCCTGAATTTGGTGTTGTTGTTGATAATTTATATGATAATTTTAAGAAAGTACATCGTTCTTTTTATTTAGCTTACTATATGGAAGATGGATGTAAGAAAGCATCGACAGTCCCTTTTTTAGCGAGTAATGTAAAGAATTTGGCTTCTTCTTTTTTGAAAGTTAAAGAGTATGTGGAAGTTTTTTAATTGAATGAATGCTTGAATTAAGGAAGTGAGGTTTCCTAGATTGCTATTGATAGTAGGTTTTTGATATGTGATTTTGTGATATTTTTCAAGAACGCTTATCAATTCTTTGTCTTGTGTTTTTTCGGCTTCGGCTCCGGTTTTTGTCGGGGAATTTGTTATTTTTGCAAAAAATAAAGCATGAACTTCGTCGAACTACTCGCTCCCGCCAGAGATTTGCAGTCGGCCGTGGCCGCCGTGGATTACGGCGCCGACGCCGTCTATATCGGCGGTGCAAAGTTCGGAGCGCGCCATGCGGCGGGCAACAGTGCGGAGCAGATCGCCCGTGTCGCGGAGTATGCCCACCGTTATGGCGTGCGGGTGCATGCCACGCTCAATACCCTGATTTACGACGACGAACTGGAGACCGCCGAGCGGCAGGCCCGCGAGCTGATCGCGGCCGGGGTCGATGCGCTCATCGTGCAGGACATGGCTCTGCGGCGGATGGATCTTCCGGTCGAGCTGCACGCCTCGACGCAGGTGTGCAACATGACGCCCGAACAGGCGCGTTTCTTAGGCGAATGCGGTTTCGCTCGCGTGATTCTCGAACGGGCGCTGTCGCTCGACGAGATCCGGGCGATATGCGCCGCGACGAACGCCGAAGTGGAGTGTTTCGTCCACGGGGCCATCTGCGTGGGTTACAGCGGCCGCTGTTTTCTGTCGCGGTCGATGTCCGAGCGGAGCGGCAACCGCGGCGCATGCAGCCAGCCGTGCCGCCTGACCTACGATCTGACCGACGGCAGCGGACGCACCTATCTGGCCGGAAAACACCTGCTCTCGGTCCGCGACCTGAATCTTTCGGCACACGTCGGCGAGCTGCTGGATGCCGGCGTCAGGTCGCTGAAAATAGAGGGCCGTCTCAAAGACATCAATTATATCCGCAATACGGTGGCCTATTACCGCCGCGCGGTGGACGATGCGCTGGCCGTGCGGCCCCACCTGCGGCGTGCTTCGGCCGGTGAAAGCGTCGCGGACTTCACGCCCGATACGGTCAAGAGTTTCACCCGCGGGGAGTCTGAATACTTCTTTGCGGGCAAACGTGCTGGCGTCGCGTCGTTCGACACGCCGAAGGCGGTCGGCGAATATGCGGGCCGCGTGACGCGCGTCGAAAGGACCCGTTTCCGGCTCGACCGGGCGCATACGCTGGCCGCCGGCGACGGCATCTGCTTCCTGACGCCGCGCGGACTGGTCGGAACCAATGTCAATGCTGCCGACGGCGACTGCGTGACGCCCAACCGCATGGAAGGGATCGCTCCGGGATGCGAGGTCTACCGCAATTACGACCACCGCTTCAACCAGCTGCTCGAACGGAGCCGTACGCGGCGCGTGATTCCGGCTGCGGTCGTGGTGACGGAGTCGGCGGAGGGTGTGACGTTCCGCTATACCGACTGCGAAGGGGTGGCGGCTGTCGCTGAACGCCGCGTTGCGTTGGAGCCGGCGAATAATGCCGAAGCGAACGCCGCCGCCCTGCGGACGCAGGCCATGAAAAGCGGCGATACGATTTTTGCGGTGCGCTCGGCCGAGGTGCAGGGAGCCGAATGGTTCGTTCCGGCGTCGCTGGCGTCGCAGCTGCGGCGCGAAGGGCTTGCGGCTTTGCTGCAGGCCCGGCTGGCGCGGGGCGTCGAGCACCGGATTCTGCCTGAGGGCGCGGCGGAGTATCCGTCGGAGACGCTTTCGGCCGAAGAGAATGTCACCAACCGTCTTGCCGAAGCGTTTTACCGTGACCACGGCGTCCGGCAAATCGAGCGGGGGCTCGACCTCGCGGCCACGACCGCCGGGCGTCGGGTGATGCGCTCGGCCTACTGCATCCGCCGCGAAATCGGCGAATGCCTCAAGGAGCGGCCGCGGCTGAAGGGCGATCTTTGGCTGGAGCGCGGCGCGAACCGCTACCGGCTGGGAATTGAACGCGGCCCCCGCGGACTCCGAAGCG
>OAVV01001184.1_pt1 | contig 13279 bp, 10 predicted proteins | sample 1501401 | NCBI WGS metagenome assembly OAVV01 (sample SAMEA2580098, study PRJEB22360) | human gut metagenome | biome: human gut; feature: human-associated habitat; material: faeces | place: Denmark | collected 2008/2010 | reverse complement strand
AGCGCGTCCGAATCGCAATGGATTCGGACGCGCTTTTCGTTACCCCGTTATTTGGGAGTTACTTCGGCCAGCCCTTGGGCGTATGTTCCAGCGACCACACGCCGAGCTTGTGCGAGAAGCTGTTCTCCCACTTGGCCTCCAGCTCTTCGGGAGTCAGGCGGTTCTCCTGCTTCTTCAAGCGGTTCATCGCATTGGTGTGCGTATCGTCCAGCAGCCACTTGCGGGTCAGGAAGTTCCACACCATCACCACGGCGGTGGCGATGAGCTTGCCCACGTTGGTGCGGATCAGGTATTCGGTGCTCTGCGACACGTAGGCATCGTGGTTCATGCCGTACGTGGAGATCCAGATGATGGCGTCGTTCATAAACAGGCCGATCACCGCGCCGACCACGAAGATGACGATCTCCATCCAACGCGCCATGTCCTCACGATGCTTGAACACCATCTTCATGCTGGCGACATAGTTGAAGATCAACGAGATGATAAACGAGATGGTGGCGGCGAGCACGTTGTGCATGTGGAAGGCGCCGACGAGAATGTTTAGAATACCCCAGTCGATGATGAAGGCGATCACACCCACAATGCCGAATTTCATAAGCTGTTCAATCAGTTTTCTCACACGGGATATTTAACACTCGCGCGCAGACCACCTAAACTTGGGTAACGAAGAACAATATATTTCAACGATTGCAAGGAGCAGCAATGCCAGTCATCCACACGCACGTTTCCGTATCCACCACCCCTGGGCAGCGCGAGGCGCTGAAGGCCGCCTACGGCAAGGCCATCACCGCAGTTCCCGGCAAGTCTGAAGGCTGGCTGATGTGCCCGTTCGAAGACAATATGCCGATTTATTTCGGCGGTGACGATTCCAAGCCGGCCGCATACGTGGAAGTGAATGTGTTCGGCCGTTCCGTGCCGGGTTCCGCCTGGGAGAAGCTGACGGAGCAGATCATGGCCGCGCTGGGCAAGGAGCTGGGCATTCCGGCCGACCGCACTTACATCCGCTACACCGCCACGACTGACTGGGGCTGGAACGGTGGAAACTTCTGACGAAGTTTCCACCGTTCCTTCGAGGTTTGCCCATATTGCAAACCTCTCACCTCACCTACGGGAAGCACGTCTAGGAAGCTCGCCTGACTACGGCAGGGAAATCGCAATATCAGCACCCCCGACCGCTCACAAAAGCGAGAAACGGGCCTTTTCTACGGGACGTGAGCGAAAAGGGGTATGAAAACCGGCAAAATCGTCAGTAATCATACCCCCTTTTGCTCATAAGAGAGAAAAATCGCCCCATTCCGCAACTCGTGAGCAAAAGGGGGCGCACATGCAAGCACGCCCGCACCCACAAACGGACAACGTAAAGGTATCACCCACGAAAAAAGCCGCCGGCCCGAACGGGACCAGCGGCTTTGTATTTACGCCGAATCAACGATTAGCGAGCGCCCTCGACGGTACGGGACGTACCGCCACGCGGCGCAATCGCAAGAAAATCAGACGATCTTCGGCATCGGGGTGGTCAGCGACGTGGTGAGGTTCACGTGCACCAGGCCCGCGCCGGAATGCACTTCGACCTTCTTCAGCGTGACGGTGCGCTCGGCTTCCGGAGCGCGGTCGTTGTCGGTCATGGTGGCCGGAGACTTCACCGCGACCAGAGCAAGCGAGCCGAAATCGATGCCCGCGCTGGCGCACAGACCCTCGGCGACCTGCAACGACTCGGCGAAACCGTCCTTCAGAATCACACGGTCGGCCGGAACGCCATACGCATGCTCGGCCACCCAACGCACGTTCTCCACCAGAGCCATGCCCTTGTGGCTGTGCGGTTCGGCCGGCATGGAACCGTTCGTCACGGCATCGACGAACGCATCGAGCTGCGGGGCGAGCGCGTCGCCACCGTCGCGGTACAGGTTGCCGATGATCGGGTCGCGGAATTCCAGTTCCTTGGCGGTGTCCTTGAGCGCCGGAATCTGATCATCCTCGCCATCCCACAGGTTGATAAGCGGGAAGGTAGGAATATCAAGACCTTCGAGGCGCTGGACGTGGAACGGGTAGCGCCATGCCAGATCCGGATCGTCGCGCCACGTGGAAGCGCGGGTCACGACGATGGCTGCGGACGGCCACTGCGCGTCGTATTCACGGCATCACCCGCAGCTCCGGCGTTTCCCCGGCGGGCGTTGCCCAGCCACTTCTGCGCGCCGGCGTCGGTGCCGTAACCGGCTTCGACGATGACCACATCGTGCAGCGCGCAGGCCATCTCCACGGAGACCAGCGTCGGGATGCCGATGGACACGTTGGCGAACGGGCCGCCATGCACGTACACCGGGGAGCCGTTCACCGTCTCGGTCTTGGCCGGCTTGACGGCGTCGCCCAAGATGCCGGTGATGCGCCACAGGTCGATGAACTCGCCGAAGGTCACGGCCTTGCCGTCCTTCGTGCCGGCGATCATCTTGGACACGCGGTCGGAGATCTCTTCCATGGAACGGGACAGCACGACGATCTGCATGAGCTCACAGGTCGGGGTGAGCACCACGCGCTCGGGCACATCGCCCTTGCCGCGGTCCACCGCGATCTGGCGCAGGGAGCGGGACGGCACTTCGGAGACGCGCGGCACGAGGATGGTGTCGAGCTTGCCTTCGTCCACGGCCTTCTCCGCGAAGGAGACCAGCAGGTTCTGGGCCGCCTCGATGGCGCCCATCTCGCCGCACAGACCCCAGTCGATCAGCTCCGGGTGGGTCAGGGAGGCCTTGCCGCCACCGGAGGCGCCGCCCTTGGAACCGGCTGCGGTGATGCCCATGCTCGGCTGGCGAAGCACGGCGGCCGCGTCGATGCCACGTTCGCGCAACGCGTCGATCAGCGCGATCGTGGTGGTGGTCTTGCCTTCGCCGCGGGACGCCTTCAGCGGGGTGTCGGCGGTGACGAGAACGACCTTGCCATGCTTGCGCGGCGCATCAGGATTCTTCTTCAGGTAATCGAGATAGCCGAACGCATCAATCTTCTGCACCAGGCCGTACTGGCTGGTGAAATCCTCAATGCTGGTCACTGGGTTCCTTTCTTGGGAAAGCATTCCGCTGTATGGCGCACAACGTACGCGACAGACATCGCCTATGCAACGCGCGCCGGCACGAGCGGAAAAGCAAAGACGATCGCCATTCTAATAAGCACGCGCCACCAAAGAAAACCGGCTCCCGCACAGCGGACGCGCGCCGACCGTCATACGGAACTGTTTGTGGCGAACGCTGTGCGGAAGCCGGTTGCTACGCGGGTTTTCGTAGAATTTCTTGCGATTGCGCAATCGCAGAAAATATCAGAAGTCGGACATGTGGAAGCCGTTCTTCATGTTCATGCTGGTGGTGTAGAGCACGGAGTCAAGCAGCTTGTCGGTTTCCTCCTTGAGCTGCGCGGCCATGGTCTCGTTGGCGGTGGCGAGCACTTCGCGGGCTTCGTTGTTGCGGACGGCTTCGATGATTTCGTCCGGTTCCATCGGCTGCACGTCGCCGATCTCGTCTTCGGCGTCGAATTCGTCGACCACGCCTTCCACCAGTCGGGCGATCTGCTCATCAGTGGCGGCGATCATGCGGTGACCCATGCCGCCGGTCTTCTCCTGGTAGCGCTCCACCGCGTTGGCGGTGTCGGCGAAGCTGGCGTCGCACAGGGCCGCGATGATGCGGTTCTCCCAGTAGAAGTTCTCGGAGGTGACGCGCGTGGTAGTGTCTTCGAGGTACTTCGGCGTGGAGTCGACGTTCGGGAAGAACGGCACGAGCGTGTTGAACGGATTGGAACCGTAGGCGATCCACTGCACGGCACGGTTGACCTGCGGGCGGTACGGGCGGATCTGCATGACGGACAGCTGGCTCTGACGGTTGATGCCGATCGGACGGAACATGTGGCGCGAATGCTGGTCGCCGAGCTTGCCGTACGGATCGTACGGGGTGCCCTGATAGTGGGAGCTCAGCACGTACTTCACGTCTTCGATGGTGATCTTGCGATCAGGCTGGCGAGCCCATGGAATGTCGTCCGCGGTCGGCTGGTGGTCGGCGTCCTGACCGTCCCACTGCTCGTCGTACGGGTTGAGGAAACGCTGCATGTACCAGGCGCGCGGGGTGTTGTAGACGTGGTCGGAATCGGAGTGGGAGCCGAACGCGTCGCGCGGGTTGAACGGGGTGACGTTCTCCACGGCCAGGTCCAGATGGTTGCGTTCGATGAATTCGCCGAGGTCCGCGGAGCACATGTGCTCTTCCTGGTTTCCGAGCGCGTCGTCGAGGTCGAATTCGTCGATGCCGAGCTGGTTCGGCATGGTCACGTATGCCTCGTCCGGCACACGCTTGGCGATCCAGTGGTGGCCGCCGACGGTTTCAAGCCACCAGATCTCATCCACATCGGAGAAGGCGACACCGTTCATTTCGTACGTGCCGTACTGTTCGAGCAGCGCGCCGAGACGTGCCACGCCTTCACGGGCGGTCTTGACGTACGGCAGTACGAGGGTGAGGAAGTCCTCTTCGCCAATGCCGCCGGGCACTTCCGGCTCGTAGCCGTCTTCGCCTTCCTTGCCCTTGGCCGGAGTGAGCTCCACGAACGGGTCGGCGCCGAGCACGCGCTCGTTGGTGGTGAGGGTTTCGGTGGCGCTCATGGCCACGTTCGCCTCGTTGACGCCGGCTTCGCCCCAAATGCCTTCCTTCAGATCCGCGTTCGGCACGGCCGTGTACTGCAGCGGCTCGCCCGGCAGGTCGACTTCCACGTGGGACAGCACGCTCTTGTAGTGGCGCGGCTGCTCGTCCGGCTTGACGACGATGAAGCGCTTCGGGCAGAATTCGCCGTTCGCGCTGTCCTCATTGCGGGCGATGATGGTCGATCCGTCATAGCTTGCGTCCTTGCCGACCAGAATCGTGGTGCATGCCATATATGTAGGTTCCTTTCGTTTGTTTTGTTTACGTTTGCGGTATTCTTTGGTATTTTCTTGCGATTACGCGGTTTGCGCCTTGCCGGCTGTTCTCGCCGGTTTCGCCGGTCACGCCTTGCCGGTCAGGAAGATAGCGCCTTGGTCCGCGATCGCACCGGAATTACGCAACGCGCGTTCCATCTCGTTGAGCCAGAAGCCTTGATTGAGACCATTGAGAGGCGCGGTGGTGCCCCATACGTGCAGGTAGTATTCGTGATCCCGATCAGGCGGATACGGACCGTTGTAACGCATGGTGACGGCCGGATCGCCGCTGCGGCCCTTCAGCAGCGGCGACGCGGCGGACGTGCGGCCCTGCACCGTCTCGGGAATCATCGCGGACACCGTGCGGGAGAAGTCGGCGGGAATCGCCAGCGCGTGGGAATCGTTGAAATCGTACATCAGCGCGTCCACGGGCAGATTGGCGAGCGACCAATGGTTCCACTGGAAGCCGCACACCGGAATGGAATCGGGATCGACGAATTCCCAATGCAGGAACTGCACGGACGGGTCGAGCTCGTCGATATAGAAGGGGAAGGAAACGATCGGAGTGCCGTCGATGCAGTTCTCAGGCGGCGCCGCCTTGGCGAACGCGTCGGGAATGACGGTGAAATCTGCGGAAATCTTCATGCTTCCAGTATCGCGCATGCGCGTGACGCGACGCGGCCGTATGACGCGTCTACGCCGGTGGCTCAATCGATGCAATCGCAGCAATCGACGCAACCCGCAACCGAAACGACCCCGTCCGCGCGGCGATCGCACGGAACGGGGTCATTCCGGGAAACAGGGCCTATCAGAACCGAATCGCTCTCATAGGCACATTTGCAGTGGCGGAACCCTGCGGCCGCGATGACGCAGCCGCAAAGTCCGGAATAGCCGAGCGAAAGAAAGAAGGGGGAAAAATCACTCGGCCGGCTTGTAGAAGTCGCCGTTGAGGGCGGCGGCCGCCTTGGCCTTGGCCTCTTCGAAGGTGACTTCGGCGAGGGAGGCGCGCACATCGTCCAGCGCCACCGGGGTCATGGACAGCGAGTTGACGCCGAGACCGGCCAGCACGACCGCCAGATCCGGATCGGCCGCGGCCTCGCCGCACACGCCCACCGGCATGCCCTTGGCGTTGCCCGCGTCGCAGATCATCTTGATGGCGCGCAGCACCGCCGGATGCCATGCGGTCTGGTAGTTGGCCACGGAGCCGAGGGTACGGTCGGCGGCAAGGGTGTACTGGGTCAGGTCGTTGGTGCCGATGGACACGAAGTCGGCCACGTCGGCCACCTTGTCGGCCATCAGGGCGATCGACGGCACTTCGGCCATAGCGCCCACGAACTTTAGGCCGAAGCTCTTGCCGAGCTTGACGAAGTAGTCGGCCTCATGCTGGTCGGCGACCATCGGGGCCATGACCCACAGGTTCGCGTCGGTTGCGGCGTCGGCGGCGGCGAGCGCCTTGAGCTGGCCTTCGAGCACGTCCATGTGGGCGCGCAGGGTGCGCAGGCCACGCAGGCCGAGGGCCGGGTTCGGCTCGTCTTCCGGAGTCAGGAACGGCAGCGGCTTGTCGGCGCCGGCGTCGAGCATGCGGATCACGACCTTCTTGCCCGGGAACTGGCTGAGCAGCTCGGTGTAGGCCTTGGTCTGCTCTTCGACGCTCGGCGGCTCGGAGTTGCCGATGAACAGGAATTCGGTACGGAACAGGCCAACGCCTTCGGCGCCGTATTCCAGCGCCTTCGCGGCGTCGGACGGCTTGCCGACGTTGGCGAGCAGCGGAATCAGGTGGCCGTCCTTGGTGGCGCCCGGCTTGCCGCGCAGCTCCTTGGCCTTGGCGGGGGGGGCCCCGTTCGTGCAGTTCCTTGGCTGCGGCGGCACGGGACTTGGCGGCTTCGGCGGCGGCGATCTCGTCTTCGCTCGGGTTCACCACGATCTCACCCTTGGCTGCGTTGACGATGACGTTGGTGCCGTTCTCAAGTTCGGCGGCTTCGGCGGCGGAGACGACCGCGACGATGCCACGGGCGCGCGCCAGAATGGCGGTGTGGGAGGTCGGACCGCCCTGGGAGGTAACGATGGCCAGGGTCTTGCTCATGTCGAGCGCGGCGGTGTCGGCCGGGGACAGGTCTTCGGCGACGAGCACGAACGGGGTTTCGCTGACCGGCAGGCCTGGGGCGGGAGCGCCCATGAGGTCGGCGATCACACGCTGGCCGACGTCATGCAGGTCGGCTGCGCGCTCGGCCTGGTAGCCGCCGATGGCGCGGAACATGTCTTCGACCGCGCCGAAGCCTTCCAGCACGGCGCGCTCGGCGGTCTTGCCCTGGTTGATGAGGTCCTTGATGGACTGTGCAAGGGACGGATCGGAGGCGAACATGGCGATGGCCTGCAGGATCGGGGCGGCCTGCTTGGCGCCTTCGTCGCCGTTGGCGGCTTCTTCGGCGCGACGGTTCAGGTCGGCGTTGACGAGGGCGAGCGACTTTTCGACGCGGGCGATTTCGGTTTCCGCGGAGATGCTTTCGGCGCGCGGAGCGTCCGACGGTTCCGGCAGCGGAGCGGCCATGCGAATGACCGGGCCGACTGCGACGCCACGACCGATACCAACACCCTTAATGTTCATGAGAACTCCTTTTCCTGTTTCCTTGGGAAAAAATATGGATACGCAAACGATTGCAGGATTATGCCTGCCTTGCGTAGGTGAGTTACTGCAATGATCCCCACCGTCTTTGCCGGTAAATCATTTTCAGCCTGCGATTAGTATACACGAAATTCCCGCAAAACAAAACCGGTAAACGTTTTCTGTGTTTCGTAAAAACTGTGCTATGATAATCGCAAGAAATGCAGATGCCGGCAAAAGCCGCATAATGCAATCGATATGCAAAAATCGATATACATCGACGTGTAAATATCGAGACAACCCAACGTAAGCAAACCAACCACCAACCACAACAAAGGAGACCATTATGGCAACCCGCAATCTCGTCATCAACGATCCGGTCGGCATTCACGCCCGTCCGGCCGCCATGTTCGCGCAGGCCGTCACCGCTTCCGGCCAGACCGTGACCATCGCCAAGGAAGGCGGCAACGCCGTTCCGGCCGGCTCCATCCTGTCCATCATGGGTCTGGGCATCAAGCAGGGCGACACCGTGGTCATCAACGTCGAAGGCGACAACGCCGAGGCCGTGGCCGACAACCTGGCCAACATCCTCGTCAACGCCGAGTGACGCACCGCGCATAACGCGCTGACGCACTGACGTACGAACGTTTCGACCGCCCACCATATTCGACGGGCGGTCGTTCTATTCTTAATAGGTTCTTCGCGGCTCGAACCGGTTCATCAGACTAGACCTTTGGCCGAGAAGCACACAGGGGTTTAGGGCACCCTCTAGGGCATTTTGAAAAACACTTAGGGAGCCGGCAAACGCAAGCCGGACACGACGGAAAGGACAGCGCATGGCAGGCAGAACCGACAGCGGCAGCTCAATCACCAACGTCAGCGCGTTACAATGACAAACGGCGCGGCGACGGCCGGCGTGTCCATCGCCACCGTCTCACGCGTGCTGTCCGGCAAACGCGGCAAGGACGACGATATCGCCCGCCGCGTGCGCGAAGCCGCCAAACAGCTCGGCTATTCAGTCAACTACGCGGCGAGCGCGCTGCGCAGCGACGTGACGAAAACCATCGGCCTGGTCATTCCGAGCGCCACGGAACCGTTCGCCGCGCAACTGCTCGACGAGATCGAGCCGACCATCGACACCGAATCGCAACAGCTGTTGCTGGGCATCGGAGCCACGCAGGAAGCGCAGGCGGAACGCATCGAATCGCTGGCCAACCGCCATGTGGACGGGCTGATCGTGGTGCCCGCGGCCGGCGCGGACCTTGCCGGAACGCTGAACCAGTACGCGAACACGCTGCCGATCGTGCAGATCTGCGGACGGCAGACCGCGCCGCGCGTGTCCGTGGTAGGCATCGACGAAAACGCCGCGATGGAGGCGATCGTCAAACATCTGGCCGAGCAGGGCATCGCGTCCGCCGCGTATATGGCCGGCAACGAGCTGTCTTTCGAATCGGCGGAACTGTTCGCCACATTCCACACGCATATGCGCACTTACGGGCTTGCCACCAGCGAAAACTGGAACCAGTTCGGCGAACGTACCGTGCAGCGCGGTTTCGATTGCGCCATGCGGCTGTTCAACGGGCCGCTCGTACAGCCGGAGGCCGTGGTCTGCGCCGACGATGCGATCGCGTTCGGCGTGATGGTGGCGTTCGACGCGTTGGAAATCCGCGTGCCGAAGGACGTGCTGGTGGTCGGCTACCATGATTCCGCCATAGCGCGTACCACCATGCCTCGGCTGACGTCGGTGCGTGCGCCGTTTGAGCGTATTGTGTCGGAATGCTTGCGATTGCTGGCTTCCGGTCCTGCCGGAGGCGCGGCGGAGACGGCTGCTGCGCCAGGCGGCAGCGTGCGCGCGCCCCGCGTCATGCTCGCCCCGCAGCTTATTGTGCGGGATTCCTCGGTGTTCCGCCGGTGAATCGCGAATCGAATCGCCGGTAATTACTGGAAATTACGAAAATCACGGAATCAGCGCGCAGAACAGCGCTTCAAACACCAAAACCGGATTGCCGTTGCCATTGAGCCTGCGGCGCGCGGTGGCGATGTCCTCCAGCCGGCGCACAGCCCCCGTACGGTCGAGCCGTACCGACAATTCCGTGATGGCGGAACGGTTTTCGAGGTTGATGAGTCCCACCGCGTCCTCGGCGTTGTTCTGCAGCACCGCCACGTCACGGTAGATGCTGGCAACCGAATTGAGCGCACGGTCGAGCACGTCACGCGTGAGTCTGGTGGCGCGTCGTTTGAGCTCGTCTTTTTTGGCGATCGCATTGTATGCGCCACGCAGTTTCGGGGGTATGCGGTCCTTCGGTCCGAGCCCGTTGATGCGGCGGAAATCGGCTTCCGCTTCGGACGCTTTGACGTTGACTTCCGCTTCGGCCTGCGCCTTCGCGTTGTCGATGAGGTTGCCGGCCAATAGCACGGCATCCGACGCGCGATGCAAGCCGAGCACGCCGACGATGAGCTCGTCGCGGTCCGTCATGACGCGTTCGTCCTTGGCATACAGGCTCGCGATGCCGATGTGCCCCTCCGACAATCGTGCCGCACGCGCCGCGATATTCGGCTCGAAACCTTGCGATTCCAAGAATTTCGCCACCGCCTGGTTAGACGGTACGGCCAAGTTGACGATGCGCGTGCGCGAGCGGATGGTCGGCAGCACGTCTTGGGCGCTGGGCGCGCACAGCAGCCAGATGGTGTGCGGGCTCGGCTCTTCGATTTCCTTCAACAGCACGTTGGTGGTGCGTTCCATCATGCGGTCGACGTCTTCGATGATGATGATGCGCCACGGCGCGGTGCCGGGCATCTGCTCGGATGTGGTGATGATGTCACGCACCTCGTCGATGCCGATGGTCACTTTGTTGGTGGCCAGCACGCTCACGTCGGGATGGGTGCCGGCAAGCACCTGCTCGGTGGTTTTGGTCGGCTCATCGTTCAGGCCATGATCGGGGCTTTCGAGCGCGGCGGCGAACGCGCGGGCAACGTTGGAACGGCCCGATCCGGGAGGGCCGCAGATCAGCCACGACTGCGCGATGGCCTTCGGGTCGCCGCTGGCGATGGCCTTCAGCTGTTCGACCACCTGCGCTTGGCCTACTATGGAGTTCCACACGCTCATGCGATACCCCCGTCAGCGGTGCTCACGGTGTCGAAATCGGCTTTGATACGCACCCACACGTCTTCGATGGACTGGCTTGCGTCAATGACGTGGAACCGTTCCGGCTCACGTTCAGCCAAGTCGAGGAACGCGACGCGTGTGCGACGCTGGAAGTCGTTGCCGGCCGCCTCCATGCGGTCTTCGGCATGCTGCAGCCGCGCATGCGATTGCGCCGGATCCATATCCAGCAGATACGTGCGTTCCGGCAGCAGACCGTTCGTGGCCCACATGCTCAGGTTTCGGATTTCCGCGGCCGTCAGCTCGCGGCCGCCCGCCTGGTACGCCAAGGAGGAATCGAGATACCGGTCGGTGATGACCACCGCGCCGCGTTGCAGAGCGGGCAGAATCACTTCCGCGACGTGCTGCGCGCGGTCGGCGGCGAACAACAGCGCCTCCGTACGCGGGGCGATGTCGGCGCAATCGTCCTCATCCCCCGTATCCACGCCGTGCAACAGCATTTTGCGAATCGCCACGCCCAATGCGGTGCCGCCCGGCTCGCGCGTGACCACGCATTCGCGGCCCTGAGATTCAACATATGCGCGCAACCGTTCGACCTGCGTGGTCTTGCCCACGCCGTCAACGCCTTCAAACGAGATAAAAGTGCCCTGCATGCCTTTCACTGTACCGTGCGCCCCTGCCGTGCCCGGCCATTCGGCCCACGGCTTGGTGTCGCACGATGCCGATTGTCTTGCGGAACATCAGATCGTGCGACGTTTCGCGCGCCGCATAACGTCAGCGTGCGGGAACGACTTCAGGACGCGCGTAGCCTTCGTTGGCGGTCAGCCAGTCGACGTCAGCCTTCACGGTGGACGCGGTGGAGCCGATCTCCTTCGCTATACGCGTATTCGCCCAACCCTTGTCGGCCAGTTCACGCACCTTGGCGCGGCGGTCGGCACGCGCCTGTTCGGTCGCGCTCACCTTCTTCGTGGATTTCGCTCCTTTGGCAGCGCCCTTCTTGGCTCCCTTCGCAGCCGTCTTGCGGCCACGACGCTTCGACGGCCCCTGCGCGCGCTTCTCCGCCAGCAGGCGGAACGCCTCGGCCGGTTCGATCGATTCGGGCGCATACTGCTTCGGCAGCGTACGGTTCGTCTCGCCGTCGGTGATGTACGCGCCGTAGAAGCCGTCCTTGATGGTCACGTGCTTCTGGGTTTCCGGATCGGTGCCCAAGTCGCGCAACGGCGGCTTGGCCGCGCCACGTCCACGACCGCGTCCATACTTCGGCTGCGCGAACAGTTCCTTGGCCTTCTCCAAGTCGACGGTGAAAATCTCGTCTTCGGAAGCCAGCGAACGCGTGTCGGACTTGCCGTCGGCACCGGTCTTGGTCAGGTACGGGCCGTAACGGCCATTGTTGGCCATGACCGTAACCGTTTGCATTTCGCCGGTTTCGGCGTTCGCCTCATCGTAGGAGCCGACTTCGCGCGGCAGGCTCAGCAGTTTCAGCGCGTCTTCCAACGTCAGCGATTCGGGACTCATCGTCTTGAACAGCGACGCCATCTTCGGACGGTCGGAAGCCGCCTTCTTACCGCCGGAACGCTTCGTCTTGCCCGCCTTGCCTGCGGCGGACTCGGCAGCGGTATCGCCGGCATCTTCCGCGCTCGGCATGACCAGCGCCACGTACGGGCCGAACCGGCCATTGCGTACCTCGACGGTGCCGCCGGACGCCGGGTCCTTGCCCAGTTCACGCGGCCCACCGGAATGGTTTTCAATCAGATCGTGGCCGACCTCGACGGTCAGCTCATCCGGAGCGAGCGTATCCGGCAGCGAGGCGCGCTTCGGATTGCCTTCCGCATCCAGATGCTTCATGTCCTCAAGATACGGGCCATAACGGCCGACGCGCACGTGCAGGCCATCGCCGATATCGATGGTGTTGATCTCACGCGCATCAATCTCGCCAAGCTGCGCCACCTGCTGCTGCAGGCCCTCATGCGCCTCGTCGGCGGACTGGGCCGCGCCATCGCCGGAACCGAAGTAGAAGCGGGTCAGCCACGCCTTGCCGGTCTCATGGCCACCAGCAATCTGGTCGAGGCCGGTTTCCATATCGGCGGTGAACTCGTAATCCACATACTTCGGGAACTTCGTTTCAAGCAGTTTGGTGACGGAGAACGCCAGCCAGGACGGGATCAGCGCACGGCCACGCTCGTACACGTACCCGCGGTCGATGATTGTGGAGATGATGCTCGCATACGTGGACGGACGGCCGATTTCCTTCTGTTCCAACGTTTTGACGAGCGACGCTTCGGTGTAGCGCGCCGGCGGCTGGGTCTCGTGGCCGTCCGCGGCAACGTCCACGGCGGCAAGCTCGTCGCCCGGCTGCATCGGCGGCAGGGAAACGTTGTCATCGATCTTCTTCGAAGCCTTCGCAGACTTTTCGGCCTTATCGCCAATCTTCACGCCCGCCGCCTCGGCGCTCTTCTTCGCGTCGACAACGCTACGGCGGCCCTCGCCGGTGGCCTTCATGAAGCCGGGGAATTCGATGACGGTGCCGGACGCCTGGAACATGGCCTCGCCGTCGGATTCGGTCGGCGCGGACAGACGCACGGTGGCGGTGGAACCGGTCGCATCGGCCATCTGGCAGGCCCGCGGGGGCTGGCAGATCAGGGTGGACAGGCGTGCCGCG
>OAVV01001168.1_pt1 | contig 13569 bp, 8 predicted proteins | sample 1501401 | NCBI WGS metagenome assembly OAVV01 (sample SAMEA2580098, study PRJEB22360) | human gut metagenome | biome: human gut; feature: human-associated habitat; material: faeces | place: Denmark | collected 2008/2010 | reverse complement strand
AAAAGATCGATCGTGGGGGTGGTTCAGCGGCTGGGGCGATCCTGCCGTTCTGACGGCCAGTATGCTGATGGGACTTCCCGACAGTATGGATATGGTCTCGTTGTGGGACAATTCGAGCAACCTTTCGCAGGGCAAGATCGAAGATCTCCGCATGGTGCAGCAGAAGAAAGGGACCAAAGTGCTGATGTGTACCTTTATCCAGTATGTCGGCAAGGGGTTCACTCCTGCCGAATATGATGTCGATGAAGCGACCCGCGAAGCGTTCTGGGGCTGGGTGGACGACGATGAAGCGGCCATCAAGACCTCGATGGAGAAATATGCGCAGGCTATCGCGGATACCATTTACAAGTACAACTACGACGGTCTGGATATCGATTTCGAACCGAATGTCGATGGAGTTGTGGGCAAACTCGATGAAAACGATACTTATGTGAGATGGTTCCTCGATATTTTGTGCAAGCACCTCGGCCCTCAGTCCAATTCGGGTAAAATGCTCGTTATCGACGGCGAACTCTGGAAGGTTCCTGTGAGCGCGGCGACTTATTTCGACTATTTCATCGGACAGGCCTATTCGGTTTCCGGCGGCACTCCGTCGCCCAATGCCGGACAGAGCGAGTCGAATATGGACTCGCGCCTGACGCAGATAATCAATAGATTTGGGGGCGTGATGTCCGAGGAGGAGATCACCAAGCGCTTCATCGTTACGGAAAACATGGAGAGCGCCATTGACGCATTGAACGGCGGTTATTTCTGGACGCTTCGCAACGGAACCAGACTCGACAAGGCCGAGTGCCCGTCGTTGCTGGGAATGGCCAGATGGCAGCCCGTCAACGGCTTCCGCAAAGGCGGTTTCGGCGGTTACCGGTTCAGCAACGAGGCGGTGAACAAACCCTCCTACAAATGGATGCGAACCGGAATTCAGGCGCAGAACCCCGCAGTCAATTAGTCCGAACAACCAAAAGCAAGAAAAAGATGAAAAACAGCATTAAAACAGCAGTTCTCGGTCTCGCGGCGCTCGTTTCGGGATTCTCGGCCTGCAACGATGCCGATTACGATACGCTCGGAGTGCACGCCTTCGTCAGCGAGAGCGCGTCGAATAAAAGCACGAAAGTGACCATTACCGAACTGGGCGCCGACGCCGAAATCACGGCCTGCCTGAGCGAGGCCGCAACGAAAGACGTAAAGCTGAAATTCGTGGTCGATTCCGAGGTGCTGGACCGTTACAACCAGAAGCAGGCTTCGAGTTTTCTCGTACTGCCCGAAGAGGTCTACGAGATGGACTCCGAAGTGACGATCAAGGCCGGAGAATTCAGCGCTCCTGCAACCAAGATCCATATCAAGCCGCTGCCCAAGGAGTATGTCGGCGAGAGCTATGCCCTGCCGCTGCGTCTTGTCAGCGCCGACGGGTCGGTTCCGGTGACCTCGGTGACCTCGACCTATGTGATTACGACCGAAGCGATCGTCGTCTCGTCGCTTCCGATGTTCGTCGGCGGCGCGGGACTTGCCGCCGACGGTTTCCCCTTGACGCTTCCGCAGTTTACGGTCGAGGTGCGTTTCCAAGTGAGCAATACGGCCAACCGCAACCGTGCCGTATTTACCAACGGCGGTTCGGTGCTGCTGCGCTTCGAGGACCCGCAGAACGACACTTCGGACCATAAGGCCCATTCGCTGGTGCAGTTCCAAGGCGACGGCTGGTATCTCAATCCGTCGTTGTCGTTCACGCCCAACAAATGGCAGCATCTGGCGCTGACCTATGACGGAACCAAGGTGACCCTTTATGTCAACGGCACTTTTGCCGGAAGCAAGGAGGGCGTGTGCGATCCCAACTTCGGATCGGCCAACTGGTTCGGCGGCGATGCCGGCGGCGGACACGGAACCGGCGATTCGTGGTGGAGCGGATGTAAGATACTGATGTCCGAGGCGCGTATCTGGTCGGTATGCCGTACGGAAGCGCAGGTGCAGAATAACATGACCACGACCAGCGCCAAATCGCAGGGCTTGGAGGCTTACTGGCGCTTCAACGAAGGCGAGGGCAATACGTTCGAGGATTGCACGGGCAACGGGCATACGCTGAAGACGTCCAAGACCCCGACGTGGGTTGCCGGCATCAAGTCCACCGATACGGAAACGCCGTGGCCTTAATCCCGTAATTATGGCGCAGGCGCGCCCGGTGCGTGCCTGCCGCCATGATGAAAAAATTGAAATATTTGTGTGCAGGGATGCTTGCGCTGGCCGTAGTGGCTTTCGTTGCGTGCGATGACGACGATGAGGGACTGAACGGGTGGACCGATACGGCTTACGTATATGTTCAGGGCGAAACGCTCGGCAACGATATGCTGAAACAGGCTGTTGTCATCGAGACGGAGGGGTTGGAGGATGCCACACCTTGCGTCTATACTTTCCGGGCGTGCATAAATAAACCCGCCAAAGCCGATGCGACCGTATCGCTGACCGCCGCAGCTTCGGGCGGGATAGCGGATATGCTCGAAAATACGATGACGCTGAGTGCCGAAAGCCTGACAATTCCTGCCGGGCAGCTCGCGTCCGAAGAGGCGACCCTTACGATCGATCCGGCGTTCTTAGCCATTACCGACGAGCAGAAAACATACGATCCGGCGGTTTTCACGGTGACGGTGGGCGAGCTTAAGACGTCCTGCAACGACGTCAGGCTTTCGACCAAAACCAATAAGGTGACCGTTACTTATAAAAAGACGGTCAAGCCTTATCTGAATCTTGCGAGCGGAACTCCGAGCAATGCAGAATATATGGACCGTACCAATTGGAGCGGTACGCTGGGCGAAGGCGTCGATGGTTCGATCGATAAGATTTTCGATGGCAGTACGGGGTCCGATATTGCAGCCAACAGTGCGCCGTGGGAATTTACGCTCGATCTGGGGGCGGAGATCACGATGCTGGGGGCGAATACAAGACACTGGGGATCTGGTTATGCTCCGAGGTCGATCGAAGTCCTTACTTCGCCGGACAACGCGACGTGGAAATCGCATGGTACGCTCGCGGTATCCGGCGCTACGCAGAACTGGCGGTTCCTGAAGCCGGTTACGGCGCGTTATCTGAAATACCGGGTGATGTCGCCCAACAGCCGGACCGATGTTACGGAATTCAATATTTATGTCGCCAAGCAATAGGGTTCGATAGGAATTAGTGTATTAGGGGAAGCCGCCCGGTCTCGGACCGGGCGGCTTTTTTGACCGAGAGGGCCTGTGGGATATGGTATATGGGCGATTATCGGCCGGAGCGTGTGCAACGGAAGCGAAAAAAGCGTACATTTGTGCCCATGAGTGAACGGCATATAGACATAAACGAATTCGATTACGACCTGCCCGACGGGCGGATCGCCAAGTTCCCGCTGGCCGAGCGCAGCGCCTCGAAACTGCTGGTTTACCGCGGCGGGGAGATCGGCGAAGCGCATTTCGCCGACATCGGCGACGTGCTGCCCGAAGGCCAGCTGCTGGTGTTCAACAATACGAAGGTGATTCGCGCGCGGATCATCATGCACAAGCCTTCGGGCGCCCGCATCGAGGTGTTCTGTCTCGAACCGCACGATCCGGCCGATTACGAACGGGCGTTCGCCGTCGTCGGGCGGTGTGAATGGTCGTGCATCGTGGGCAACCTCAAGAAATGGAAAGAGGGGTATGTGGAGATCAACTTCGAGCACGAAGGCCGCCCGGAGCATCTGCGGGCGTGGCTCGTCGAGAACCGCGGCCGCGAGCATACCGTGCGTTTCGAGTGGTCGGCGGCGATGACGTTCGGGCAGCTGCTCGAATACCTCGGACGGATTCCGATTCCGCCCTACCTGAACCGCGAAAGCGAGGAGATCGACTATACGCGCTACCAGACCGTCTATTCCAAATTCGAAGGATCGGTGGCCGCGCCGACGGCGGGGCTGCACTTCACGCCCGAACTGATCGAGGGGATGAAGGCGCGCGGCTTCGGGTTCGAGGAGGTGACGCTGCATGTCGGGGCCGGGACCTTTCTGCCCGTCAAGGACGACGATGCCGCGCGGCATCCGATGCACACCGAGCATTTCGAGGTGCGGCGTGCGGCGGTAGCCCGCCTGCTGGAGAAGTGGGGGCGGATCACGGCCGTCGGCACGACCTCGGTGCGGACGCTCGAATCGCTCACGGCGCTGGCGTGGCGCATACGTACGGCCGGAACGCCCGATGCGGAGCGGGTCGTCGGTCAGTGGGAGCTGTACGACGTGCCGGCGGAGTTTTCCGGGCGCGAGGCGCTGGAGACCCTGCTGAACTACATGGATGAAAAGGGGCTGGAACGCATCAAGGCGGCGACGCAGATCATGATTACGCCGCTGGGGTACGAGTTCCGCATCGTGCGCAATATCGTCACCAACTTCCACCAGCCCAAATCGACGTTGCTGCTACTGGTGTCGGCTTTCGTCGGCGGGGACTGGAAGCGGATTTACGAATACGCCCTCGGACACGGCTTCCGTTTCCTGAGTTACGGCGACTCGTCGGTGCTGATGCGCTGACGCTGGGAGCGAGGCTGAGGGAGAAAGCGCGGCTGCCGGATGCGGCTGCCGGCCGGTCTTCGGCGGTCATCAGACGGTCATTGGGCGGGGTGTCCGGAAAGTCTGGGTTGAAGATCACGTGCGCAGCAGCGTTTCGCGGATGCGTCGCAGGGCTTTGGTGATCTGCGCTTCGACGGTCTTGACCGAAATCCGCATCTGGTCGGCGATCGCGGCGTTGGAAAGCCCCTCTTCGCGGCTTTTGCGGAATACTTCGCGGCAGCGGTCGGGCAGTTGCGAGACGGCTTCGGCGACCAGCATCATCATTTCGTCGGCTTCGAGCTGCAATGCTTCCGGGTTCGTGAAGAGCGGCTCAGGTCCCTCGATGGGGATGCCGTCGGTGCGTTGGTCGCGAAGCCGGTTGAGCGCGCGGTTGCGCACGGCGCGGAACAGATAGGCCCGGACGGAAGTCGAGATGCGGAGTTCCCCGGCATGCTGCCAGATATGCGTAAAGGTGTCCAATACGATCTCTTCGGCAGAGGTGCGGTCGCGGAGCCAGTAGGCCGCGAACCTGCAAAGCGGCGCGTAATAACGGTCGAACAACTCCCTGAAGGCGGCGGTTCCCCCCCCCCCCCCTCGGCTGATGTGTTTCCACAAAACCATGTCGTGTTCGTTTTCCGGCCTCATCGTATCGCTAAAGGAAATTCAGACTAATAAAGATAGGCATTTTCGGGGATAAAACGGATGCGGAACGTATGAATTTTTCGTTTCGAAATCCTTTAGTTCCTGTTATCCTGCGGAATGCGGGACGCCCGAAATCGGGACTGCGTTAAAAAAAGGGGCCTGCTGAAACACTTCAGCAGGTCCCTTTGCTGGTTCATACGTATTATTCGAGCAGTTCGTTGTTGCCCCAGACATTCAGCTCTGCGATGCACCATCCCCGGAAAGTCGGGTTATAGGTTTTGTTCGTATAGCTGGCGTGAATGCGCAGGCGGACGTAACGCGCATGCTGGTAGTCGTCGAGCATCGGACTGATGACCACACCCATCGGGTCCAGCGGCGAGTCGGGATCGGTCCGGTAGTCGCGGTATGTCTGGGTGTAGGTCCAGTTGGCGTCGTTCGCAGCGCCGAGGCCGTCGCCGGTGATCTCCTTCGCGGTCCAGACCTCCAAGTGGGCGATGCCGTAGCGCGCGCCGGCTTCCGGTTTGCCGGTAGTCATGTAGCGCTGATTGAACTGGAGGCCGCGTACGGTCACCTCTTTGCCCAGATCGATGACGAAGTCGTAAGGCGGATCGGCCTTCTCCTCGTCGGCGTTGCAGTAGCCGAAGGTGTTGATGTCTTCGTCGAACATCTTCTCCACTTCGTAGTTGGGTTTGGCCTTGGGGGCAGCGAGCATCTTCCAGCCGCTGCGGTCGAGCAGCACGGGTGCGGGCGGTCCCGGCTTGACGAACTTGTTGAAGAGGATGTAGCGGACGCCGCCCGTCGGCGAGACCGTCGCCCGCGGGTCGCCCTTGATCGAATCGATGGCGATCGGGAGCAGGTACGGCTCCTCGTCGGGCATGCGCTCGCTGAACAGCTCGACTTTCATTGTCGAGGAGACCGTGTTGTAGCGGGGCAGCATGACTTCGGTGGTCGAGAATGCGTAGGCCTCCGAGGGGCAGAGCTTGTACGAGGTGCCGTGCGCCGCGTTATAGGTCTCGACCAGTTCGGGGTCGGTCTTGAATACGACGGTTATGTAGTTGCCGCTGATCTGCTCGGCCTCCACGCGGATGTTGAGGGTCTGCTTCTTGGGGCTTTCCACCGTAATCACTTCGGCGTCGGCCGCGGCGTCCTGAATGCTCAGCAGGGCAGGCTGCTTGAGCGCCGGACCTTCGTCGTCCTTGCAGCCCGCCGTTGCGACGAGCAGGGCGACGGCGGCCAGAAGACGTATGTTTGCATATCGTTTCATAATCGTTTGCGTTTAAGGGTTCGTCTCAGCATTAGAATTTGACATCGACCAGCACGGGAATATGGTCCGAGGCCCGCTTGATGTCGCCTTTGTTGAAGTCGAGCATGATCTTGGTGCCGACCACGTCGCACTTCGCGCCGTTGCCGTTCCAAAGCAGGATGTAGTCGATACATTTGTTCGGCGCCTGCGAGGAGTGGGTGAAGTCGCTTGCGCCGTGGGGCGTGAGGACCGTCCAGCCCGTCTTCAGTTTGGAGATGGTGGGCGAATCGGGACGGGCGTTGAAGTCGCCGCCGAGGAAGACGGGTTTCTTCGAGCCGCCGAATTCGCGTTCGATGACCTTGTTGATCTCGTCTACCTGTCCCGCCTGAGCCAGCGTGGATACATGGTCGAGGTGGGTGGTGGCGAAGACGTATTTCTCGAACTCCATGACGACCATCACGCGGGGTTCGGCGCCGTCGCCCTTCGGCAGCGGAGCGGCAAAGGTCCGGACGGGTTTCTCACGGCTGGCGATTCCGTCGCCGTAGGCTCCGCCCTGATAGGCCATCGCCCGCGAATATTCGTAACTCCACTCCTTGCCCATCAGTCCGGCGAATTTCTTGAGCTGGAAGACCCGGCCGGTGCGGACCGTGCAGCTGTCCAGTTCGCTGATGCCCACCAGATCGGCCTTGCCCTCGGTCATCATGTCGGCGATCATCTGGTAGCTGCCGTCGCTGATGTACTTGGTGAAGACGCCGACGTTGTAGGTCACTAGACGCGTCGCGCCGTCGGCCTTGGGGTAGTAGTCCCGACCCGGTTCCTCCGGGGTTTCGGGTTTCAGATGGGGCGGAACTTCGTCTTCGGAGGAGGAGCTGCTGTTGCAGGCCGTTGCCGGGCAGGTCAGGCCGAGCAGCAGCATGATGGTAAGATATTTTTTCAGTCTGTTCATCGTTTCGTTCGTTTTTGAAGTTAGTATTGGGAATTAAAAGTCGAGCCCGTCGTTCCAGCCGGGGTTTTGCGTCAGGGCGCCGCCGGTCAGCGAGCGGTCGTCGGTCGGAATCGGGTAGTAGTAGTCGCGGGCCTCGTTCCACTCGCCCGGATTCTTCTTGTGGGGCGAGATGTAGCCGTGGTCGCCTTCCGAGAGGAAGATGTCCTGATCGATCTCCATGATGAGCGGGGCTTTGGTCGAGGGCGTCTCTCCCTTGGTCTTGAGATAGATGTCGGGCGTGCCGTCGCCGTCGAGGTCGTATTCGCCCTTGGAGGGGATGTAGAGGCCCAGCAGCGGCTGCGTGAAGGTCTTGCCCTCTTTCCAGCGGATGAGGTCGTAGTAACGGTGGCCCTCCTGAAGCAGTTCGATGGTGCGTTCGCGGCGGATTTCGAGCAGTACGCCTTTGTTCGAACCCGTCACGTTGGGGTAGCCTGTCTCAGGGGCCGAAAGGTACGGGTCGGGGTTGGCGTTGGCTTGGGCCATGTCCAGATTGGGCATGCCAGCTCGGTCGCGCAGCTTCTTGATCGTCAGGTCGATGTCGTCCTGCGTCAGCGTGCCCAGCTCGGCTTTGGCTTCGGCGTAGTTGAGATAGATCTCGGCCGTGCGGATGATCGGCAGGTCGGTGTACGAGAGGTTGTAACCGTCGGAACCGAAATCGGCGGGCGCGACGAACTTGATGGGCTGGTAGCCCGTCATGCAGGTCGAAAGGCTCGGCACTTCGACCTTGGTGGAGTTGATGCGCGTGTAACCCGGCGTGCGGATCGACTGCGCCAGACGCGGATCGCGGTTCTGGCACTCGTCCCGGAACTCCATCGTTTCCCAGCCCGCCTTGTCCGTGAAGCGCGTGCCGTCGGCCATCAGATAGCTGGCGACGATCTTGCGCGTCAGGCCCGGACGCCCGTAGGAGGTGTTCAGCGAGTAGAAGGTGCTGTTGTGGAATACGCTTAGCCCCTTGTTGTAATCGCGGGCGAGGACGACCTCGATCTGCTGGGCGTCTTCCGACACGAACAGGTCGCGGTAGGCGGTCTGCGTGCCGCCCGATGTGTAGAGTCCGTAGCCGCTGTTGGTGATGAACTCTTCGGATGCCTTCGCCGACAGGTCGAGGTAGTATTTCCAGTCGTTCTCCGGAAGGTCGATGCCGTGGTATTTGCGGAACGTGCCTTCGAAGAGACAGAAACGCGATTTCAGGGCCAGTGCCGTCCATTTCGTGATACGGTAGAGGTCGTGTTTGGTAGGCAGGTAGCGGATGGCGAAATCGATGTCCTCGATCATGCGCTGCATGACGTATTCACGCGAATCGCGCGGACGCTTGAGCTCAGGATCGGCCGAGCCGATCGGTTTCGAGTACCATGGCACGTCGCCGAACCGCTTGATCTTTTCGAAGTAGAAATAGGCGCGGAAGAAACGGGCCAGCGCGTCGTAGCGGTTACGGACGTCGAGGTCCTTGCAGTTGACCGAGTATTCGAGCAGCGTGTTGATGTCGCGCAGGCTGGTCCAGTCCCGGCCGCCGCCCGACGCGGGGATCGTGCGGCCGCCGCGCATCTCCTGAGGCAGGTCGTTGTGAATGATGTTGTCCCAGTACTCGTTGTAGAGCCCGTCGGACGGGAAGGCCGTGTAGAATTTGTTGCTGAAAGCCTGCAGCTCGTTTTCGTTCGAGAAGAAGGTTTCGGGCGACATTTGGGCCAGCGGGTATTTGTCGAGCCACTCTTCGCAGGAGACGAGCGCCATGGTGCAGCCTGCGGCCAGTATCAATAATATTTTTTTCATGGTTCTGCTTGTTTGATTAGAATGTGACATCTACGCCGAACATGTAGGTCTTCTGCCACGGGTAGGTGCGCATCTCGTCGTTCATGGCGGCCATTTCGGGGTCGATATAGTCCGAGCGGATGGGCGACCATGTGGCGAGGTTCTCTCCCGTGAAGTAGACGCGAAGGTTGTCGATCAGCACTTTGCGGGTCCATTTCTTGGGCAGCGTGTAGCCTATCGTGAGGTTCTTCAGACGGCAGTAGCGGATGTTCTGCATATAGCGGTCGTTGACGGCCGTCAGCTCGCGGTTGGTACCCGACAGGGCGACGTAGCCGCGCGGACGGGGGAAGTAGGCGTCGGGATTCTCTTCGCTCCAGTACATCTTGTGGAAGTCTTTGGGAATCCAGCTCGCATACGGACGGGCGTAGGGACCCCAGAAGGCGATCGTATTGGCTTTGGGATACCAGTGGCGGCGTCCGATGCCCTGAAAGAAGATCGAAAAGTCGATGCCCGCCCACGACATGCTCAGCGTAGTGCCGTAGTGGAACCGCGGCTGGCTGTTGCCGATGATCTCCCGGTCGCCCGGATCGTCTACGGTGTTCTTGCCGATGGAGATGATGTTGTCACCGTCCAGATCGAGGAACTTCAGGTCGCCGGCGTGCAGGCCGCGTTCCGAGCCGGCCGCGGCGTTGATCCGGTTGTTGACGGCCGTCTGATCGACGGCGTAGCCGGCAGCCTCGGCGTCCGTGGCGAAGAGTCCGCCGATGCGGTAGCCCCAGATCTCACCCCAGCGCATGCCTTCGTAGTAGGACTTGGCGAACGTGCGGTCGGGGTTGTCGTATTTGGTGATGTTGGTCACGTAGTCGTTGAAGGTGACCGTCACGCTGTAGGTGAACGGCCGGCGCAGGAGCTGGAACTCGTCGCGCCAGCTGAGCGAGAGCTCGTAACCCTTGGTGCGCAGGTCGGCGCTGTTCATCTTGGGCGAATCGGCGCCGTAGACGCTCGGCAGTGCGACGCCGGCGGTCAGCATGTCCTTCGTATCGCGGATGTAGAAGTCGGCGCTGAAAGCCAGCCGGTTGTTCAGGAAGCTCATGTCTACGCCCAGATTGTTGTGGATCGAGGTTTCCCACGAGAGGTTCGAGGCCACGGGGGCCGAAATGGTGGCCGTCGTGGGTTTGTCGCCGCCGAACAGATAGTTCTGGTTGCCGATCGAGATTTTGCGGATATAGTCGTAGTAGCCTACGTTCTGGTTACCCAGCTGTCCGTACGAATACCTGATTTTGAGGTTGTTGAAGTTTTTGCGGATGCCCTCGAAGAAAGGCTCTTCCGAGATGCGCCATCCGAGCGAGAGCGAGGGGAAGAAACCCCAGCGGTGACCGCGCTTGAAGCGCGACGTGCCGTCGTAGCGGCCGCTCACCTCCACGAGGTATTTGCCTTTGTAGTCGTAGTTCAGACGGCCGAAGAAACCCATCAGGGCGTATTCGTTCTGGCCGCCGCCGACCTCCATGCGCTCGTTGCCGTCGGCGCCCTGTCCCACCAGATTGAGGTCCATCAGCGTTTCGGAGAGCAGGTTGTAGCCCGTGGCCGACACGTCCTTGAGATACTTGGTCTCCCAGTTGAAACCGGCCATCGCCTTGAAGTTGTGCTTCTCGTTCCACGTGTGTGCGTAGGTGGCGTAGACGTTGGCCTGATAGTAGTTGTGCATCATGGTCTTTTCGTAGAGCTTGTCTTGGAAGCGGCTGCCCGTCGAGAGGGTTTGCACTTCGCCCGGATACTGCGAGTATTCGGTATTGACCTGACGGTTGAGGTTGTGCTGGGTGTTGAACATGTAGGTGAAGTTACCCTTGATCTCCAGCCCTTTGACCGGGGTCCACGTCAGCTCCGTGGTGGTCGACATGTTGTCGGTCTTGTCCTTGTTGTAGTGGCCGCCCTTGTTCATGATCGTGGGCAGGCCGTCCATGATCGAGTATTTCGACAGCGAGGTGTAGTAGACGCTCGTGCCGTCGGGGTTGTAGGGCATCATCGAAGCCAGTCCGTGTACCGTGCCCAGCGAGAAGGCGGTATTGACTCCGCTGGGGCCGGGGTAGTAGTACTGGTAGTTGTAGTAGCTGGTGTTGTTGCTGATCTTGAGCCACTTGTTGATGTCGAACGAGATTTTCGAACGGAAGTTGATCCGCTGCAGACGGTCGGGGTCCTGACGGAAGAGTCCCTCTTCGCTGTAGTAGTTGCCCGAAAGCATGTACTTGACCTTCGAGTTGCCGCCCGACAGCGAGACGCTGTGGCTCGTGTTGGGGTGTTCGTCCTTGAACAGGTAGTGGTACCAGTCGAAGTTGGCGTAGTAAACATATGTGTCGCGGCCGTCGCGCTGGTCGATCTTCACCCACGGACGTTCGGGGTTTTCGACCTTGTCGTTGCGGCGGGCCCACAACTCCATCATGTCCTGCTCTGTGTAGTTGGTGTAGTTGGTGCCTGCGTCGGCGTGCCAGAACAGGTCGTTGACGTAGACCGAGTAGTAGCCGCGGGTCTCGTAGTCGGTCGAGGTGGTGGGGGCGTTCCAGCCCCAGCGGCCGCTGTACGACACGCGGGTTTTTCCCGAATCGTCGCCCTCCTTGGTGGTCACCAGCACGACGCCGTAGGCCGCGCGTGCGCCGTAGATGGCGGCTGCCGAGGCATCCTTGATCACCGAAATCGAGGCCACGTCGTTGGGGTTGAGCTTCATCAGGTCGCCCTCGGCGCCGTCGATCAGCACGAGCGGCGAACCGCCGTTGATCGAGGTGATGCCGCGGATGTTCAGGTCGGCCGAGTTGCCCGGACGGCCCGATGTGGTCGAGATCGTCAGACCCGGAACCGCACCCTGAAGCATGTGGGCTACGGAGGGCGCCGAGCGGCTTGCGAGCTGCGTGTCGTCCACCGTGGCGATGGCTCCCGTCAGGTTGACCTTCTTCTGGGTGCCGTAACCTACGACTACGACGTCCTCCATCTTCACGGCGTCCTCGGCGAGGAATACCTTGAGGTTGTTCTGCGAGGCGGGGACGGAGACTTTCTTGGAGATGTAGCCCAAATAGGTGAAGCTGAGCACCGCATCGGCATTGGGAACGGTGATGGTGAAACTGCCGTTGTTCTCGGACACGGTGCCGCGCGTATTGTCGCCCTCCAGCGTGACGGCGACGCCGGCCAAGGGAAGCTCGTGGGAGTCGTTGACCGTGCCGGTGATCGTGCGCGATCCGGCCGGGGCCTTGCGCGCCGCGGGGATCAGGGCGATCTGGCGTTCGGAGATCGTGAAATTGAGACCCGTCGGGGCGAGCATCTGGCGCAGGGCGGCGGAGATCGGCAGCTGTTTGGCGCGGAGGCTGACGCGCCGGGTCAGGTCGGTCTGCTTGGCGTCGTAGAAGAATGTGTATTTGCTGCTCTTCTCAATGCGCGAAATGGCTTCCGAGAGCGGTATGTCGGTGAACTCAAGGTTGATCGCCGGCTCCTGCGTCTGGCCGTGTGCAACCGTTGTCCATCCGCAGACGAGCAGCAAAAGAATTGCGAATAGTCTAAAATGTTTCATGGTTGAAGTTTTAAGTTAGCGTGTGTTTGCGGCGGCTGCCGCGGGAAGGATAGCGTGCGGTTCAGGTCTGTTCGGTCATAGGCATTCGGAGTTTGGTTGGTGTTTGGTAGGTTTACGGTTTTATTCTATTATCTCGGAGATGGATACCGAGCGGTTGTCCGAGAAGGTGTAGACGATCGGATTGATGCGGCTCATGATGCGCAGAATCGCTTCGAGCGGTTCGTCGGTGAGGGTGAACGTGTAGGCGTAATTGTGGGCGAGTGCCGGGGAGATGTCGATCCGGATGTCGTACCAGCGTGAGAGGTAGCGGCAGATTTCGCCCAACGACTGCCGCTCGAAGACCAGTTTGCCCGCGGCCCAGCAGGATTCCAGCTCGACGTTGCCCCTGCGGATATTCAGCTCTTGGGTGGCGGGGTCGTAGCAGGCTATTTCTCCGGGGTGCAGCCGGCGCGTCTCCCCGTTGCCGGAATCGAGGGCCACCGAACCCTCAACGAGCGATACGGCGACGGTCCGGTCTTCGTGCGAGGTGTTCACGTTGAATTTCGTGCCGTGAACCCGTATGCGCAGCCCTTCCACTTCGACCGTGAAAGGGCGTTCGGGATCTTTGGCGATGTCGAAAAATCCCTCTCCGCGGAGTTTTACGTTGCGGCTTTCGGCGCCGAAGGAGCTGTCGTAGGCGAGCGTCGAGCCGCTTTGGAGCCATACGGTCGAACCGTCGGTCAGATGCGCCAGCGACTTGCCGCCGAAGGCGCAGAACTCCTGTCTGGCCGGAACCGGTGTGCGGGAGAGGTCGGGACGGACCGCGAAGAGCGTGACGACGACGCCCGCGGCGACGGCTGCCGCCGTGCGCAGTATCCGGCTCCCGATTACCGGGA
>OAVV01001130.1_pt1 | contig 14203 bp, 12 predicted proteins | sample 1501401 | NCBI WGS metagenome assembly OAVV01 (sample SAMEA2580098, study PRJEB22360) | human gut metagenome | biome: human gut; feature: human-associated habitat; material: faeces | place: Denmark | collected 2008/2010 | reverse complement strand
CCTGACATCAGCGAACTGCAAATGGACAACATCGTTACGTATGTGCGTCCCGATGCGGGGTTGAAAGCTGATTGGAATGAAGTGCCCGAAGACATTAAGGATACCTTCGATCGACTCGGTATACCCGAAGCGGAAAAGACGTCTTTAGCCGGTGTGGGGGCTCAGTACGATTCGGAAGTGGTGTATCACAGCATTCAGGAAGAATTGGTCAAACAAGGTGTAGTTTATACTGATTTTGATACGGCTCTGAAAGAACATGAAGATATTGTGCGCAAGCACTTTATGAAGCTCATACCGCCGACAGACCATAAGTTTGCGGCCCTACACGGTGCCGTTTGGTCGGGTGGCTCCTTCGTTTACGTGCCTGAAGGAGTCCAAGTGGATATTCCCTTGCAAAGTTATTTCCGTCTGAATGCTCCCGGCGCAGGACAGTTCGAACATACGATGATCATTGTAGAAAAAGGGGCAAAGGTTCACTTTATTGAAGGGTGTTCCGCACCTAAGTACAATGTAGCCAATTTGCATGCCGGGGCGGTAGAACTCTTTATCGGCGATGATGCGACCTTGACTTATTCGACGATTGAGAACTGGTCAAAAAACATGTACAACATGAACACGAAGCGCTCCATTGTCGGTAAGAACGGAACGATGAACTGGGTAACGGGCTCTTTCGGATCTCATACATCTTGCCTGTATCCTATGACGATTTTACAGGGAGAAGGAGCTCATTGCGAATTTACGGGCGTTACCTTTGCCGGTAAGGGGCAGTATTTAGATACGGGGTCCAAGGTGGTTCATAACGCACCGAATACGACGAGTAATATCGACTCCAAGTCCTTGTCAAAAAGCGGCGGTGTCTGTATCTATCGCGGCAGTGTCGTAATTAACGAAAAGGCGGAAGGTGCCAAGTCCAATGTAAGTTGTGAATCGCTTATGTTGGATGAAATTTCTCAGTCCGATACGATTCCGGCTATTGTTGTTAAAAATGATAATATCGACTTGGGTCACGAAGCTAAAATCGGTAGAATTTCCGATGAAGCCGTTTACTATCTCATGAGTCGCGGTCTTAGTGAAGATGAAGCCAGAGCCATGCTTGTGCGCGGTTTTGTTGAACCCGTTTCCAAAGCTTTGCCTTTGGAATATGCCGTGGAAATGAATAACTTAATTAATCTGGAGCTGAAAGGCTCGTTAAAATAAAGGAGGGTAATGATGAGTAAAGAATTATACAATGAATTGCCTCGTCCTACCTTCCGTTGGATGAAGGTCAATCATTTAGAACTAGACGGATTGAACGCCCCTTATTTGCCGTCAGTAGATATTGAACATACCGTGTCCGGCGATACGCAGGTTACCTTTTATCAAGGCAACGGACTTGACGATTTGGACGGCTTTGAAGGGGCTTCTTCCGAATCGTTGCGAGATGCTGTCAATCACAGCATGAACGGGTGCCTCATTCATGCACCTAAGGGTAGCAAAGGAACCGTTCGCTTGATTTATCGTATAGAAGACGCGGTGCCGAATCTTACGGCACAACTTAAAATTGAAGCTAAAGAAGGCAGTGAAACGGAAGTATATCTTCTCTTTGAAGGAGATGCTCCGACAGGCAGTGTTAACATAGCCGAATATATTGAAGCCGAAAAAGATGCCAAAGTTACGATTAAAAAGATCCAATTCAACGGTGATTCCGTACGTCATATAGAGCATCGTTGTGTCCGTGCCGCTGCAGAAAGTGAAGTTCGGTTTGTCAGCGCCGAAATGGGCGGGGCGCAGACAATTTTATATTATAAAGTCGATTTGGACGGAGAAAAAAGCAAGTTCGTCAATCATGCCATGTATGTAGGTTATGATCAGCAGGTTTTGGATTTCTCTTACTGGGTCTTGCAAAAAGGCCGGAAATCTTATGCCGATATTTTGACGACAGGAGCCTTAACGGATACGTCAAAGAAAAACTTCCGCGGTACCCTTGACTTTTTGCGCGGTTGCAGCAAATCCGTCGGTTCGGAAACGGACGAATGCCTGTTGCTCAGTCCGAAAGTACATTCCGTATCGTTGCCGCTTCTTTTGTGTAAAGAAGATGATGTAGAAGGCAATCATGCCAGCAGTGCCGGGCAAATCGACAAGGACATGCTTTATTATTTAATGAGCCGCGGATTCAGCGAAAAAGGGGCTCAACTGATTATTGTAGAATCGAATATTCGTCCCGTTATTGATGAACTGGGCGATGAAGAGTTGATTGCGCGAGTTCTTGACAGAGCCCGTGAAAAAATGCAGAAATACGAATAGAAAGGTGAGGGGTATGACAACGATTCGCGAAGATTTTCCGATTTTAAGCAAAGAACATAACGGGCATAAGCTCGTTTACTTCGACAATGCGGCGACGACGCAGAAACCGAAGCAGGTTATTCAGGCTATTGTCGACTTGTTGGAACATCATAACGGCAATCCGCACAGAGGGGCTCATATTCTCAGTGTAGAAGCCTCTCAATTATATGATGATGCCCGTGAAGCCGTACGCGAGCTGATCAATGCCAAGTACAGCGAAGAAGTGGTTTTCGTCCGTAATGCGACGGAAGGCCTGAATCTCATTGCCAGAAGCTATGCGGAAACGCATTTGAAGAAAGGCGATAAAATCGTCATCCCCATTTCGGAACACCATGCAAATCTGGTAACGTGGCAACGCGTCTGTCGTGTAACCGGTGCGGAATTGGTCTACATGTATTTGGACAAAGAAGGTCATTTTACGGATGAAGATTTAGCTAAGATAGATGATCGTACGAAAATCGTATCCTTTGCGGCTGTAAGCAATGTATTGGGTATGAAACGGCCCGTAAAAGAATTGGTGGCCCGGGCTCATGCAGTAGGAGCCGTGGCTATTGTCGATGCGGCTCAGGCTATTCCTCATATGAAGTGTGATGTTCAAGACTGGGATTGCGATTTTCTTGTTTTCTCAGGTCATAAAATGTTGGCTTCGGCGGGAACGGGTGTCCTTTACGGTAAGCGCGATTTACTGAATGATATGGAACCTTTCCTTTTGGGCGGCGACATGATTGAATATGTACAAGAACAGACGACGACGTTCAATGTCTTGCCCTTCAAGTTTGAAGCCGGTACGGAAAATGTGGAAGGTGCCGTTGCCTTGCATGCGGCTATTAAATATTTGAACAACTACGGATGGGACAAGATAGAAGAACATGAATATGAACTGACTAAGCGTTGTCTCGAAGGTATGAAAAAACTGCCGTACATTCATATCATCGGCTCGACCGATGCAAACGAAAAAACGGGAGTTATCGCCTTTACGATTGACGGAGTTCATCCTCACGATGCGGCCACCATTCTTGACAGCTACGGAATTGCCATCCGCTCGGGCCATCATTGTGCACAGCCTTACGGCGCTTATATTAAGGCGGAAGCTTCTAATCGTGTCAGCTTCTATATTTACAATACGCCGGAAGAAGTGGATTATTTCCTGGAAGTATTGCCCCTTGTTCGTAAGCAAATGGGCTTTAAGGACTAAAGGAGAGGCAAATGACAATGGAAATGGATCAACTGTATTCCGATATTATTCTGGAACACAATCAGACACAGGAAAACAAACATGAATTAGCCGATGCGACTCTTTCCGAACACGGGCATAATCCCAGCTGCGGTGACGATATTACTTTACAGGTTAAAATAGTCGACGGTATTGTTAAAGACGCAGCTTATACGGGTCACGGCTGTGCTATCAGTCAGGCGTCGGCGGATATGATGATTGACGTTATTAAGGGAAAAACCGTGGCCGAAGCCTTGCGACTTACGGAACTTTTTTTGAATATGATTAAAAGAGAAGTTACGGATGATGACGAACTGGAAGAGTTGGAAGACGCTATTGCACTTAAAAATATTTCCAACATGCCGGCTCGCGTTAAATGTGCCGTCTTGGCTTGGCATACGTTGAAAGAAGCGTTAGCTAAAGAAGAAAAACAATAATGGATTCCCTTTTGAGTGGAATAAAAAGAGCCCTCGACCGAAGATTCGGCCGAGGGCTCTTTTTATATATGAGGCGTTATTCGGATTTTAATTTTTCATCTTCTTTACCGTATATTTGTAGGACTATCCAGATGGCTAAAGCTGTGACAAAGGCAATGATGCTCGTCCATTGAGCGGATTTAAAAGCCCAAAGAGTTGATACGTAGTCACCCCTTAAATATTCGAGGAAAAAGCGTTCTACGGCATAGAGCATAACATATACACAAAAGACCTGACCCTTCTTATGCGGGAAGACGCTATATAAGAGAAGGGCTACGAAGACGAGGATATCGACTTGACCCTCCCATACTTCGGCAGGCCAGAGCGGACTGTTGCCGTATGTACGATGGGCCAGGGTCGTTTCGGGATAGACGATGCCGAAAGAACCGCCCGTAGGATGGCCGAAGGCATCACCGTTCATTAAGTTGGCCATGCGACCTACCGATTGTCCGAGGATGATAGCGGGGGCCAGTAAATCGCCGAAGGCCCAAGTATCGATGTGATGAATTTTCGTATAAATGACACCGGCTACGGCACCGAAAAGAAGACCTCCCTGAATAGCCATGCCGCCTTGCCAGACATAGGGGATTTCCGTCAAGTGGTTGTGGTAGTATGCCCAATCAAAGAAAAAGACATCCCAAAGGCGTCCGCCGACAATGCCGGCCAAGCCGCAGCAAAGGGTGAAGTCGAAGATATGAAGGTGCCAATGACGCCCGTCTTTTTTCATAATATAATAGGCTGCAATGCCTGAAGAAATTATACCGAGCATAAAGAGAAGTCCGTATGCACGGATAGGAAAGGTGCCTATATAAAAGAGATATTGATGCATGCCGAAAGTCATCCTTTCATGTGATATAATAAAAAAGTTAAGTACCAGTATATTATACACTACCAATTCACTGTGAACAGGAGTTAGACATGAAAAAGGGAAGACGAATAGTCGCTTGTCTTTGTGCCGTATTGCTCGGTTCCGCTATCTTAACGATTCAGGGAGCTGATGCGCACGGACACGGTAAGCAAACGGATTATAAAAAAAAGACGTCGGTCGCGACACAGCCCGTATTGACGAAAAATGAAGAGGCTTTACAGATCTTAGTAAGTCCTTCGCTTTTAAAAAAGGCCGGTATTCAAGAGACGGAAAACGGTAACTATAGAGTGATCTTGCCGGAAAAAACAGGCGTTGTTTTTCAGAATAATGTTGTAGATTTGACCTTTCCTACTGTAAAAGAAGGAAACGGCACATTTGTCGACGTAACATATATTAAAGATGCCTTACGTCTGAAACTGGAAGGCAGTGAGGGGACGATTGCCGTCACTTCACCGCAAGGGTTGGTTGTTTTGAAAGATGCCGTAGAAAACAAACCTGTTGATAAGGCGCAAGCAGGGGGCGTTGATCTTATGTGGGATCCGGAAATGAACGCAGAGAATCTTGCACAACGCCCGACAACGGGTACTGCCGTCATATCGCCGACGGCCTTTCGAGTTACTCCGTCGGGAGTAACTATTCACAAAAAAAACTTTGATACTTATGTGGGTGCCTACAAAAAGGCGGGTTATAAAATTTGGCCCCTTGTGGACAATAACTTTAACCCCACGGCAACGCACGAGTTTTTGGTAAATAAATCGGTGCGTGAAGAAACGATTAAAAGGCTCATCGGGTATGCTCTGTTGTACGGATTTGACGGATACAATCTGGATTTTGAAAATATAAACTACGAAGACAGAGACGAACTGACCTCATTTGTTGCCGCCTTTTCAGTAGCCGCTCATGCATACGGATTAAGGGTATCTATGGATGTAACTCCCGTGTCGGCGAGTAAAAACTGGTCTCAAGTCTATGATCGAGCCTCTTTAGCTCCGCATCTCGACTATCTCATGCTTATGGCTTACGATCAAGTGGGACGTACCAGTCCCGTGCCGGGCCCTTGTGCTACCGAACCATGGGTGGAGTCGGCTGTCCGTAAAACCTTGGAATTTATAGATAAAGATAAGCTCGTTCTCGGCATACCTCTATATATGCGTACATGGTACAGCACTGATGAAGAAAGTATGTTACCTGAAAATCCCGATGAATGGCCGGCACCGACCGGAAGCGGTCCGGGAGAAAAAGATAACTATAAGTCGTATAGTACGTTGAAGGTAAGAACTTTGACCATGAAGAACAGTCTTAAAATCAGGGAAAAATATGCTTCCTATATTCGCTGGAACGATAAGGAAGGTCTCTACTACATGAATCTGCCTTTAAAAACAGGTGTAGTTCAAATCTGGTTTGAAGACAATACGTCCTTGGCAAACAAAAGAAATCTCATTGATAAGTATCAGTTGGCAGGCGGTGCCTACTGGCGCAAAGGCTTTGAAAATACCGACTTTCGGAATATTTGGAGCAGTTCTGCTGATTGACTTGATATGATGAGAACACTATAATAAAAACAATTCGTATTTTGAGCTGCATGGCGGCTTACTTTAGGAGGCTTATGTATGGAAAAGTATATCCCTCAGGATATTGAAAAGAAGTGGCAGGGCGTATGGGCAGAATCTCATGCCGATAAAACGCCTGATGATAACGGAAAACCGCCGTATTACGTGCTGGAAATGTTCCCTTATCCTTCGGGAAACTTGCATATGGGGCATGTGCGTAACTACACTATCGGTGATGTTATTGCCCGCTATCGCCGTATGAACGGATACAACGTATTGCATCCTATGGGTTTTGATGCTTTCGGTATGCCTGCTGAAAATGCAGCTATTAAACGTAATATTCCTCCTGCCGAATGGACATACGATAATATTGCCAATATGGAAAAGCAACAGAAATCTCTGGGCTTGTCCTATGATTGGGACAGAGAAGTAGCTACGTGTCATAAAGATTACTATCGTTGGACACAATGGATTTTCGAACTTTTATATAAGCGCGGATTGGCATATCGTAAAGAAGCGAAGGTTAATTGGTGCGATACATGTAATACTGTATTGGCCAATGAACAGGTTATTGACGGCCAATGCTGGCGTTGTGATCACGACGTAGTCAAAAAGGATTTGAAACAGTGGTTCTTTAAGATTACGGACTATGCCGATCAGTTGCTGGATGACTTAAAGTTGTTGCCCGGTTGGCCTGAACGTGTTAAGACTATGCAAAAAAACTGGATCGGTCGCAGTGAAGGCGCTCAGTTTTGTTTCGATATTCCCGAAATCGGTGAAAAACTGGATATGTTCTCTACTCGTGTCGATACGATTTTCGGTACGACCTTTGTGGTTCTGGCTCCGGAACACCGGTTTGTGCAACGAATCATTAAGGGTAAGAAAAATGAAGCTCAGCTGCAGGAATACATTACGCTCATGAAAAATCAAAGCGATATGGAACGTACGTCGAATGAAGCTGAAAAGACAGGCATGTTTACCGGTGCCTATGCAATCAATCCCTTGAACGGTGAACAGGTTCCCATCTGGATTGCCAACTATGTTCTCGCCGATTACGGGACAGGTGCCGTTATGGGCGTTGCCGGTCACGATCAAAGGGACTTTGAATTCTGCAAAAAGTATAATATTCCTATTCACTATGTCATCTCCGACCCGACCGGTGAATATGACTATGAAAATGCCACAGAAGCCTATACGGGCGAAGGCGTTCTTATGAACTCGGGAGAATTCGACGGCCTTTCGATTGAGGAGGGAAAAAAGGCCATTACCAAATGGTTGGAGGCCCATAACTGCGGCAAGGGGACAGTTAACTTCCGTTTGCGCGATTGGTTGATTTCGCGTCAACGCTATTGGGGAGCTCCTATTCCTGTCGTATACTGTGAAAAATGCGGTGAACAATTGGTTCCTGAAGAACAGTTGCCCGTAGAACTGCCTACAGACGTAGCCTTTACGGCCGGTGCCGTATCCCCCTTGGCAACAAGTGAAAAGTTCAGTCACTGCACCTGCCCGGTCTGCGGCGGTCCGGCAACGCGCGAAACCGATACGATGGATACCTTTGTTTGCTCGTCGTGGTACTATTTGCGCTATACGGATGCACGCAATGAAAAAGCACCGTGGAGTCGTGAAAAAGCCGATCATTGGATGAATGTGGACCAGTACATCGGCGGTATTGAACATGCTATTTTACATCTTATGTATTCACGTTTCTTAATGAAGGTATTCCGCGATGCAGGATTGGTTGAAGCGTCCGAACCCTTTGAAAAATTGCTTACTCAAGGGATGGTCTTAAAGGAAGGCAGCAAGATGTCCAAGTCCAAGGGCAATGTTGTCTCGCCGGAAGAAATTCTTTCCAAATACGGGGCCGATACGGCACGTTTGTTCATTTTGTTCGCCGCTCCGCCTGAACGCGACTTGGATTGGTCCGACAAGGGGGTAGAGGGATCCTATCGATTCTTAAATCGTGTTTGGAGAATCGTACATCAGTTTGCCGATATTGCCAAAACGGCGGAAGTGTCGAAAGGGATCTATTCCGAAGCGGATAAGGCTTTGCGTCTCGTTGAATACACGTCGGTTGCCAAGGTTACGGATGATATTCAAGGCGATGACGGAAACTACGCTTTGAATACGGCCGTCAGTGCCGTCATGGAATTTGTCAATGCTATGCATGCGTATGTAGGTGAAGATAAGGGGCAGTTGCATGCCGATGTAGCCGATGAAGCCAATGAAAATCTCTTGCGTCTTTTAGCTCCTTTTACGCCGCATATTGCGGAAGAACTGTGGTCTATCATCGGTAAAAACAGTAGTGTTCATACCCAAGAATGGCCGCAGACGGACGCACAGGCTCTCGTCGTATCTACTATTGAATTGCCTGTACAGATTAACGGTAAGGTTCGTGAACGCATTGTCGTAAGTGCCGATGCATCGGTTGAAGCTATAAAGGAACAGACTTTGGCGTCCGACAGAATTCAAACTCTAATTGACGGTAAGAACGTAGTTAAGTTTATTGTCGTTCCCGGAAAGATTATCAATATTGTCGTCAAATAGGTTGAAGGAGTATATATGAACGAGCAGGCCGTATTGGCTCCCTGGCCCGAACACGAGAGGACCTCGTCCGTACTGTTTAACAATGTACCCTGTGCCGTTTTGGTACCTTTTATAAAGAATGCGGGAGGCCTGGACCTTTTATTTGAAGTTCGCAGTAAGACGTTGCGTTGGCAGCCGGGAGATATTTCTTTTCCCGGCGGAAAAATAGAGGCGAGCGATGTTACTCCTTTGGCAGCGGCTATTAGAGAGACGGGAGAGGAACTGAATATACCTCCTGAAAAGATACGTGTCCTGGCAAGCTTAGCGCCGCTGGAAACCGTTACGGGCGTTACCCTGAATCCTTTCGTGGCGGAAGTTTCGAGCGTAGAGGATATTCGTTGTACTGCCGAAGTGGATCATACCTTTACGGTACCGTTGCAGTGGTTTATGGAGCATGAGCCTGAACTGGCGGAAATGGATTTGGCAACCCGACCGGGAGCTACCTTTCCCGTAGATATTCCTTATGCGGGAAATCCCATGGAATGGCGACGTCGCAAAACCTATTTTGTATATATTTATCGATATGAAGGATATCGTATATGGGGTATGACGGCACAAATTGTAAAAGAATGCATCGATATTATAAAAGCTATGTAAGTAAGCGGCCTTTTATAGGCCGCTTTTATTTTATAAGCGGAATATCTCAACTTAAAAGTATATATAAACATCAATTCTCTAAAGTGAAAATTTTTATCGAATTATTATTGACACAATTTATCAATAATAGTAGACTGGAATAGCAATACAGATATTCTTGCAGTCTTTATTGCCGAACGATACGATCGGAAGCGGAAGAGGAAACATGGACAACTCGCTCCGTACGGTTATATCGATCTTGCCTATTCGATGCAGGAACAGTATAGGAAAAGAGGTAACGGACATGAACAAAAAACTCGTAGCATCTTTAGTAGCAACCATGGCAGTCGGTGCCACTGCATTTGCAGCCAATCCCTTTGTGGATGTCCCTCAGGACAGCTGGGCATACAATTCCGTAGTAGAATTGGCTAACTCCGGTATCATTCAGGGGGTTGACGGCGTTCACTTCCAAGGAGAACGTAATATCACCCGTTATGAAGCTGCTGAAATCGTAGCAAAGGCTATGGCGCATGAAGATCGTGCAAACGCTGAACAGCGTGCACTTATCAATCGTTTGGCCGATGAATTTTCGGACGAACTCGGTAAACTCGGTGTTCGCGTATCCAACTTGGAAGAACGGGTAGGCAATGTTAAACTTTCCGGCGATGCCAACGTTCATTATCAGCATCAGAAGGGCAATATTGAAGGCGATGCTTCTTGGGAAGCTGCTGTTCATCTCTTGGCAACGGCAACGGTTAACGACCGCACGACTGTTAACTTGGGTCTCAGCACGGATGACATGAGTTTTGCCGACGAACATTCCGCATCGAGCGGTGATGACCATAAGCTTTATGTAGACCACGCTAATGTGGAATACAATGCCGGTAAGCATGTAAACTTCCTCGTAGGTCGTTATGACTACCAAATCGGTAACGGCATGGGTATTCAATACGGAGATACCTTTGACGGTGCTCAACTCAAATTCAGCGGTGATCACTGGGCATTGACGGGCGGCTACGGTAAGTTTAAAGAAGCCGATCCGGAAGCTCCGAATCCGAGTCTCCTCGATGTTAAGACCGGCTATGCATCTTTGGACGGCACGTGGGGTGACTTCGGTGCCGGCGTTTATTACAATCACTTCGGCGGTAATAAAGCCAACGCAGCCAACTTGGATAACATCTTTGGCGGCTATATGTCGATTAACTTCGCTAAGAAGTGGAACCTCATGGGCGATTACCAACGCGTAAGCAAGAACAAAGAAACGGCAACGGATAAGGACGGTAATATTTGGGGTGCTAAACTCCAGTACGGCCAATCCGTTCCTGAAGAAAAGGGTACTTGGGACGCATGGGTAGACTATGTACGCTTGGATAAAGGCACGTACTACGGCAAAACGGCTAACTGGCGTGACGGCGGTTACCTCGGCTATGAACACGGCGTTAAAGGTTGGGGTGTAGGCTTCGATTATACCTTGGCTAAGAACGTAGTCTTGGCAGTAGGCCAGACCTTCGGAACAAAATCCGTTGATAACGGCACGAAGCAAAAAGAATATACAAGCGCTGAATTGGATTTCTTCTTCTAAATCGGCAGTAATTTTTCGGGACGGCAGAGTATTCTGCCGTCCTTTTTGTGTATAATAACGGTGGCTTCAGGAATTATATGAAATAGGTTTAACTTAAACAGAATGTAAATCTAATTGTAATACAATTTTTGGATTACAATATAGAATAGCTCATATTGTATAAAGGATTAAAGTTACAACCATATAAAGTATATCTATAGTAAAATATACAATAATTCGGTATTTTGACACAGAATAGAGTATTATGTAATGTTATATGTGAATTTTTATCTGAAATAAAGTTAACAAAATAAAAACTCGTCGTATGTGGAGGCCTATGAGGGAATCCGCCGGGAACGGTATTTTCTTATCATGTACGAAGGAGTCGTTGCGCAACGCCGAAAAAATTGGAAAGGGCGTAACCCTTGTGAATAATAATTTTGACCATATCCGGCTGTATGATGATGACAGCCGTAGTTTCGGCAGCTAATCCTTTTACGGATGTGCCGCAAGACAGTTGGGCATATCAGTCCGTGACGGAACTGGCTAACCTTCTGGGATAATTTTAATACAACCCAATCAGCTTCGTCGGGCAGCGATACTTTTTATGTCGACAGAGCTTATATTATGTACCGTCCCGACGCAAATAAAAAATCCCTCTTTACAGCAGGGCGTTTTGATTATGCCTTCGGTAACAACCGGGCCCTTCAATACTATAAAACCTTCGACGGCCTGAAATATAGATATCAGACGGATACAGGATCCTTTACGGCAGGATACGGTAAATTCAAAGAAGGTCGCAGGCTTTTAGACAGTAAAGCGGCTTTCGCCGAAGTGGAAAAATTCTTTAAGAACGGTTCGGCACTGGGCCTGTATTACACACGGATTAACGGTTCGACGGATGAGAGAAGCGGCCATGTATGGGGCGGCTATACCAACATCGTCCTGGGTAAAAAGTGGCAGGCTAATTATGAGGTCTATCAGGTTGACAGAAAAGATGAAAGTACATTAAAAGACGGTACGACCTATATTGCTACGGTGAAATACGGGAAGGCGGACTTCGCAAGACCCGGATCGTGGTATTTGTGGGGTGAATACTTACATGCCGCAGCCGGAACGGCTAACGATGATTGCTGTGGGACATGGCGCGTGCATGCTGACGACACGAAAGGCTGGGGAATCGGTCTGGACTATACGTTGGCAAAGAATGTCCAGATACAACTGTTCCGTACCTTTGATACGAAAGTAACGAGTACGGGAAACAAACGTGACGAGCTGACAAGAGCTCAATTTATCTTTTTATTTTAAATAAGCTCTTTAAAAGTCCTTGTCGAAAACCGACAAGGACTTTTAGTATATAGTCGATAAATAAAAATATTTAAACATGCATAGTAAGCATAATTTGCTATAAAACAGTACCTTTTCGTTATAACAGAAGAAAAAATATAGGTTGAATTATAGATAAATCAGCTTAATAAATAGATTATAACGAAAAGTAAACAAAAATATTACAAAATTAACACAAAAGAAAAAATATGCAATACTGTCCGTAGGTGAAGAAAGCGGATGAAGGATACGGCAAGAGGCAACATGGACAACTCTGCAAGGTAATCTTCATCTGAATTTTTCCTTTTATGTCAAAAATTTATGGATAAGAGAGGAAGAGTCACATGAACAAGAAACTCGTAGCATCGTTAGTAGCAACCATGGCAGTAGGCGCAACGGCATTTGCTGCCAATCCCTTTGTAGACGTACCGTCCGACAGCTGGGCTTACAATTCCGTAGTAGAATTGGCTAACTCCGGCATCATCCAGGGTGTTGACGGCGTTCACTTCCAAGGCGAACGTAACATCACTCGTTATGAAGCAGCTGAAATCGTAGCTAAGGCTATGGCTCACGAAGATCGTGCAAACGCTGAACAGCGCGCACTCATCAACCGTTTGGCTGATGAATTCTCCGATGAACTCAACAACCTTGGCGTTCGCGTCTCCAATTTGGAAGATCGCGTAGGCAATGTAAAGTTGACGGGTGACGCTCGTGTTCGTTACATGAAACAAGGTCAGACATTGAAAAATGATGATTCTTGGCAGTTCCGCGGCCGCCTCCGTGCTAATGCGAAGATTAACGACCGGGCATATGCCGTTCTCGGTACGGAGTACAATACGAACTTCGGTAATCATACACATGCAAGTGCAAGCGCATCCAGTGCCGGCAGAGATCACTTCTATGTAGATCGTGCTTATGTAAACTATGCATTGGATAACGGTCATAAATGGAATGCAATGGTCGGCCGCTATGACTATGAATTGGGCAATAATATGGGCCTTATTTACGGAAATAACTTTGACGGCGCTCAGCTTAAATTTGCTGATAACAAAATGGCAGCTACAGTCGGTTACGGTAAATTCAAAGAAGGTATTTTGAATGACTCCAAGACGGCTTACGGCGAATTGGAAGGTTTCTTCGGCGGCGGTTCTGTAGCAGGTTCGGCTGTAGGCGTATATTACAATGACTTCAATGCTTCTTCTGGCGGAAGTGCGGAAGACGCAAAGGTATGGGGAGCTTATGCATCCTTAAACTTCGCTAAGAAGTTTAACCTTAATGCCGAAGCTTATCGTGTAAACTACGACAAGAGCAGTGTTGCCGATGCTGACGGCTTTGCGGCTAAACTCACATACGGCAAGGCAAAATTCGATACGCCTAAATCTTGGGATCTGTGGGTTAACTACATCAACATCGAAGACGGCGCAGCTGATGATAGCGGAACGGGTTCGTGGAGAACGAACGTCAATAATACGAAGGGCTGGGCTGCCGGTGCAGACTACACCTTTGCTAAGAATGCACAGCTTCAAGTCTTCCAGACATTTGATACCAAGATTGAAAAGACCGGTAAAGATCGTGATGAACTCACGCGTGCGCAGTTTGTATTCGTATTCTAAAAATGACTTAAACAAGGTCTCTCGTACGAGAGACCTTGTTTTTTATAAAATGAGTAAAGTAATGAACAAAGAAAACTTCTTTTAGGTTACGAGTTTTCCCCGAAAATAAAAAGAA
>OAVV01001117.1_pt1 | contig 14344 bp, 9 predicted proteins | sample 1501401 | NCBI WGS metagenome assembly OAVV01 (sample SAMEA2580098, study PRJEB22360) | human gut metagenome | biome: human gut; feature: human-associated habitat; material: faeces | place: Denmark | collected 2008/2010 | reverse complement strand
TATTGTGGTTAACGGGGAGGGAAGCGGGGCGGGGGGGGGAGCCGGTACATCTGGTAAAAGAGCATCATCACCACGGCGATCTTCGTAATGGCGCCGTAGATACCTACCTGCGCCATGGCTCCTTCGGGCACGAGGTATTTGATCAGCTGCCGGTCGATGAATTCGTTGGCCGTGCCCGCCAGTCCGCCGACCAGCAGCGGCAGCGAATAGGCGAAGACCGCGGCCAGCAGCGCCCAGTTGATCTTGGGCACGGTGCGGTCCACGGTGGCGAGGATGACCAGCCACGTCACGACGCTGGCGATCAGGTTGGCGACGAAGACCCAACCGACGCCGAATTCCGTAGCGAAAAGCCCGGCGACGCCGAAAGCGACGGCCAGCGCTACGTTCATCACCACGTTCAGCGCCTTGATGCCGACGAACAGCAGCGCCCGTCCCTGCTCGCGCAGCCGCGAGAAGGGGATGCAGGCCCAGACGTCGAAGAGGATGATAAGCCCCACCCAGACCACATATTCGGGATGTGCGGCATAAGCCTCGCCCATCAGTCCTGCGACGCCGTTGCGGAACGAAGCGACAAGCACGAAGAACACCACGGCGGCGAGCGATGTAACGCCCCACGTCGTGGCGAAAAGCCTGCGTTTGGCGGCCCGAACGTCGCCCCCGGCCTCCTCGGCCTTGGCCGAAAAACGGAAGTAGCTCGACTCCATGCCCATCGTCAGCAGCGTAAGCGCCAGCGGAATGAGGGCATAGATGTCCGTGACGATACCATAGGTCTCCTGCCCGAAAATACGGGTATAGTAAGGCGTGAGCAGATAGCTCAGAAACCTCACCACAATGGTGCTGATGCCGTAGACGGCGGTTTGTTTGGCCAATTTTTCGAGCATGGCAGACGATTTGCAGTCGACAAAGATATTGCACGCCGGGCTTTGCGCCCGACAAAGATACAAATTTTAGCCGGAAACCCCGCATAATGCCGTTTCTTTCGGCAAGGCAAGATAAAAACGTCCCGGAAGCCGGACAAAGCCCCTGACAATCGGACCGAACAGCGTATTTTCCGCCCAAAATGATATAAACAAAATTGTGAATCAATATCTTTTATTCTTGCAGAAAAAATACTTTTTTATGAAATTTGCATGAAATTTCCATAATGAGTGTTGTTCAATCCGAAAATTATTTTCTAATTTTGTCCTGTCGCAAACCGACAGACATACGGAAAGTGTTTTTCACTCTGTCCTTACAAAGAAATCTGACAGTTTCAACGTGAATCGGGGCAATGAACAGCACTCATTTTCTTGTTTAGATAGATTCGGCCAAAACAATTTTGCGCCGCAATTTTCGTATCTATTCAAGTGTGGGGTAAAGCATTCGTTTATTCGATTCTGGGTTTTGTCAGAACCTCTTTGTAGATGAACGAAAACAGCTCCACACTTTCTTTTTGTACAACCCACTACATGTAACACCCGCCTTGTGGAGCTACGAGGGGGGGGGAATTTGCCGAATATCAGCCGGATACTCATCTCGAATGAAACGGCATATCGAAGAATTGCCCGATGGAACAACCTTGTATACGCAGTTGTCCGAGTTCCGAAACCCGGCACGTATCCGAAAGAATACGGTCCGGGAGCGTCCGTTTGAGGATGATCCGTATACATGCATGCAGACGAACCTGATCGAAGATACGGCCATGAAATTCAGAATCTTTCTTTTGTTATGCGCATCGCTCTGGGGATGGAACGTCCGGGGGCAGAGCGTAGCTTTGAAAACAAACGTACTGTCCGATGCTTTTATGAATATAAACCTCGGAGTAGAAACCGGTCTGGCCCCGAAATGGACATTGGACATCACGGGCGATTTCAACGCATGGACGCTGTCGCACGGCCGCCGCTGGAAACACTGGCTCGTGCGCCCCGAAGCGCGGTTATGGTTCTGCGACCGTTTTGCAGGACATTTTATAGGTTTCCACGCGCACGGAGGGCAGTACAACATCGGAGGCGTGAAAAACGGAATCTCGTTCTTGGGTTCCGATCTCTCGAAACTTTCGGACTACCGCTATCAGGGCTGGTTCATAGGCGCCGGCGTCGCCTACGGATACGCTTGGATACTCGGCAGGCACTGGAACCTCGAAGCCGAAATAGGCGTGGGATACGCCTACACGCAATATGACAGCTTCCGATGCGTAGGCTGCGGAAAGAGAGTCGAGAAGGACAAACCGCATCATTACGTGGGGCCGACCAAAGCGGCCGTCAATCTGGTTTACGTATTCTAAATGCTCGCTACAATGAAACGAACGATTTTTTTCCTGTCGCTGCTGCTGGGAACGAGTCCGCTGCCGCACGCCCAAGAGATAGACGGGGTCACGGTCGGAAACCTGAAGATGGATCGGAACGGCGAATATCTGGTCGTGGAGATGGATGTCGAACTCTCCCGGCTGGAGGTAGAGGCGAACCGCGCCGTACTTCTGACTCCCCGGCTCGTGAACGGAGCCGATTCGGCCGACCTGCCCGCCGTCGGCATCTACGGCCGGCGCCGCTACTATTATTATGTAAGAAACGGCGCAAGCATGCTGTCGGGCGACGGCGAGACAAGTTTCAAGGCCGCCGAAAAACCCGAACGGGTAGCCTATCACGTCATCGTGCCATACGACGGATGGATGAACGGCGCCGCACTCCGGCTCTCCCGCCGCGATTACGGCTGCTGCAACACGGTGCTCGCCGCCCGGCAGGGCCTGCTGGGACACTTCGAGGAACCCGTCCCCTACACTCCCCGGCCTGTCTACGTCCGGCCGACGGCCGAGGCCGTCAAAAGCCGCTCGCTGAGCGGGTCCGCGTTCATAGACTTCCCGGTGAACAAGACCGTCATCTATCCCGACTACCGCCGCAACACGGCCGAACTGGGCAAGATAGAGGCCACCATCGATTCGGTGCGGAACGACCGGGACGTGACGATCACATCGGTATGGCTCAAAGGCTACGCATCGCCCGAAAGTCCGTGGACGCACAACCGCATGCTGGCCATAGGCCGTACCGAAGCGCTGAAAAAACATATCAGACAACTCTACCGCTTCGATGAGGGGGTCATCGAAACCGATTACGAACCGGAGGACTGGGCCGGACTGCGCAGCTATGTCGAACGCTCGAACCTGACGCACCGCGCGGAGATACTCGCCCTGATCGACAGTTCGCTCGAACCCGACGCCAAGGAGGCGAAAATCAAACGCTCCTATTCCGAAGAGTACGATTTCCTGCTGAAAAACCGCTATCCCGCGCTGCGCCATACGGACTACCGGATCACGTACACCATCCGCACGTTCAGCGACGCGCAGGAGATCCGGCACATCATGCTCACGCAGCCGCAAAAACTGAGTCTCAACGAATTCTACTTGCCCGCACAAGCCTGCAGCCCCGGTTCGGACGAATTCAACGAAATATTCGAAACGGCCGTACGCATGTATCCCGAAGATACGGCGGCGAACCTCAACGCGGCGAACACGGCCATGCAGAAAGGCGATCTGAAAAACGCGGAACACTATCTGCGAAAAGCCGGGGAGTCGCCCGAAGCCCTCTATGCGCGGGGCGCATACGCCATGCTTACGGAGGAGTACGAAACGGCCGCGGGTTATCCACAGGAAGCCGAGAAGGCCGGCATACGCGAGGCCAGAGAGGCTTTGGAACAGTTGCAAAAACGGAACAAAAAATAAAACTTCAATCACATCTCCTATGAAACTGAAAAACATCCTTTGCGGGATACTCGTTTGCGGAGCATTCTGCGCTTGTTCGGACCAAGAGCCCGAAAACAGCAACAAGCCCGGATCATTCGACGGGAAAGCCTATCTGAGAGTCAACATCACCGACGCGAACTCCACGCGCGCGACCGGAGGCGACTTGGAATACGGCGACGCGACCGAGCACGAAGTGGTCAACGCCGACTTCTTCTTCTACGATACGAACGGCATATTCATCGCCCGTGCAAACGTCTGGGACAGCGGCACGGAGAATGAGGACAACCCCGCGGGCAACATCGAATTCTTCGGAAAATCGGTCATCGTGCTGAAGGGCCTGACCGAAACCAACCACCCGAAACACTTGGTCACGGTGCTCAACACGCCGGAGGATTTCGAGCCGGCAAACACGCTGGACGAGATGAAGACACTGCTTGCAGGCAGCATCTACAACGGGTCGCACTTCACCATGAGCACCACCAGCTACGGCCGCACGGCGGCGGTTCCCTACTTCGTGACGGAGGTGAGCGAATCGGACTTCAAGAAGGAGCTGGACGAGGCGCAGAACGCAACGCCCGTAGACATCTACGTGGAGCGTCTGGCGGCGAAAGTCACCCTGCGCGTGGACAACGATAAGCTCGTTCCGGTCGATGGGAAACCCGGAATCTACAAGGTCAAGGTGACTGTCGCCGGAGACCCCAACCAACAGGAGCAGGGAACGCAGACCGGAGCGGCCGACATCTACGTCCGATTCCTCGGATGGGGGGGGCTGAACGCCACCGCCAAGGATTCCTACATCGTCAAGAACATCGAAACCGCATGGTCGGATGCGGACCTCGGATTCGTTTGGAACGATGCGGTCTGGTTCCGCAGCTACTGGGGAAAGTCCTACAACTACGGCAAACAGGACGGCAAGTATCCCGACGTTTCGGCAGAAGCCGCAGTCGCCGAATACCTGAATTACATCAACGCCGACAAGCTTACCAAACAATTCGGGCAGTCAGCCTATTGCGCCGAGAACTCCAACACGTCGGAAATCGTATCGGAGTATCTCCATTCGGCCGTGACGAGCATCCTGCTCAAAGCGCAGATCCTCGACGAGAACGAACAGCCGCTGGAGATGATACGCTACAACGGAACGCTCTACAAACGCAACGACTACCTGAACTACGTGCTCAACACGCTTCAGAAAGGCAACAAGCTGAACCTGTACTGTCTGGAAGACGAGGCGACCGGAAAATACGTGCAGATAGATCACAACTGCGTCGAGCTGGCCAACGACCGCGACGGAAAGGTATACCTGAAACTGAAACCGCTCGCCGCAGGCACCTCGCTGTACAGAAAATCGGGCGAGACGTATGCCCCGGCCACTGATACCGAGCTCGGCGAGGTCGAGAAGAACATGAAGGATTTCAACGCCTACAACGAGGCGATCGGCTACAAGGACGGCCTGATGTACTACAACATCCCGATCGAGCACCTGAACAACGCCGCGACGACCACCGACGCCGAAAACAAACGGGTGATCCCCGTCGCCAAGTACGGCATCGTCCGCAACCATCACTATGTGGTGACCGTCAACAGTCTCACGAAGATCGGCAAAGGTATCTTCGACCCCGAAGAGGAGATCGTTCCCGGAAAGAACGACGAAAAGGATACCTATTACGTAGGCGCCCGGATCAATATCCTCTCATGGAAGATCGTCAACCAGAACGTAAATCTGTAGTTTCCGGCAGCCCCTTCGCGGAAGGGGCTGCCCCGGTCCGGACCCGATGAACTAAACAGAGTGACAGAGATGGGCACATCGTCTTACATATACGCAATAGGCAAAAGGACGCTCGCGGCGATCGTCTGCGCCCTGACGCTGCTGGGCTGCGACAGCGTGATCTACGACGGCGAGGGCGACTGTTCGGTAAATTACCGGGTGAAGTTCCGCTACGACATGAACCTCAAATTCGCCGACGCATTCGCCCGCGAGGTCGAGTCGGTAACGCTCTATCTGCTCGACGGCGGCGGCAGGGTGGTCTGGCAGCGCACGGAAAGCGGCGAAGCCCTCGGCAAAGAGGGATACGCCATGGAGGTGGACGTCGCTCCGGGAACCTACGACCTGCTGGCATGGTGCGGATCGACGGACAAAGGTTCGTTCAGGATCCCGGAATCGGCATCCAGGAAGGAGCTGACCTGCACGCTGATGCGCGAATCCGGAACCGACGGGACGGGGCACATCCGCGAAGACCACGACAGGCTCTACCACGGCTATCTGCCGAATCAGACCTTCGGCGACACGGAGGGCATCTATACCTACGTCGTCCCGCTCGTGAAGAACACCAACAACGTTCGCGTCGTATTGCAGCAGACGTCGGGAGAGCGGCTCGACGAGAAGCGTTTCTCGTTCCGGATCACCGCCGAAAACGGCCGGATGGACTGGGACAACCAGCTGCTGCCGGACGAACCGGTGACCTATCATGCGTGGCACAAGCAGTCCGCGACGGCCGGAACGGCGCTTCCCGACCTCCCCGACGCCGTGACGTCGGTCAATGCCGTTATCGCAGAGCTGACCACCGCACGGCTAATGGTGCGCGACAAGAGCGCGACGGTCCGGTCGGAAACCGGAACGAATCCGCCGCAACTACAGCCGGAGGAATTGCCGGAGGAGCGCAAGATGAGGCTGACGGTGCGCGACAACGACACCGGAAAGACCGTTCTCAGCATCCCGCTGGTGGACTACGCCCTGCTGGTCAAAGGGGAATACCGCCGGGATATGGACGAGCAGGAATTCCTCGACCGCATGGACGAGTACAACATCGTATGCGTGCTGGGAGAGGGAATGCGCTGGGTCAGCATGAGCATCAACATCCATTCGTGGAAAATGGTTTGGCAGAATACGGGAATCTGACAATTTACGCACATGTCACCGAACGGAATCATACGCATTTTCATCTGTCTCGCGACGCTCGCCAGCGCGACGCTCGTGTCGTGCCGCCGGACCGGACATGAAGAGCCGGTCCCCGGAACCGGCACGGAGCGGCCGGACGACGTGCGGGTAAGCTTCCGCATCGCGCTCGGCAGCACGAACGGCACGCGGGCGGGCGGAACGCCGGAAGGCTCGTACGACGACGGCACGCAGAGCGAATTCGAGAACGGGATCGACCTCGAAAACGGGAATTACAGATTCTTCTTTTTCGATGCGCAGAACCGATACCTCTCCGCGTTCCAGACCGTGGAGCTTATCCCCGAAGGAGAGGATCCCGACCGGTCGAAAACGTATGAAGTGGTCGGGAAAACGGACAAGATGCCGCCCGCGAATTTCAAGGTCGTCGCATTGGCGAACTGGCCCTCCTACCCCGGAAAAATGACGGCGGGAGAGACGACGATCGAGGAGCTTTGCACGGCGGAAAGCAGCCGTTACACGTTCTCCGCACCGTTCGCACTGTCCCGCGAACGGCTGATTCCGATGTACGGCGTAAAAAGCTGCGAGGAGATGACGTTCACACCGGGAATGCTGACCCATCTGGGAACGGTCCACCTGCTGCGCGCCATGGCCAAGGTGGAGGTGAGCTGCAAGACATCGGGCTGGACGCTCGAAAAGGTCGAACTGCTCCGCTACAACGCAACGGGATATTGCGCACCGAGCGGGGTCTACTCGCAGGACGACTACGTCAAGGGAAACTACGCCGGCGACTACACGGACACCGTGCATCTGCCGGACGGCAGGAACGACGAGGCCCCGAAAACACGCGCATTCGACCGGACGGCGGACGGGCGTTTCGTCGCCTACGTCCCCGAATACCGGAACGTCGCGGCAGGGACCGCGAACCGCAAAGCGGCCGACGCAGCCGAAATGCGGGTCCGATTCAAGGAGGCGCCCGGCAAGGAGTATGCCGTAGAATTCAAATACTACAACGCACCGCCGGAAGGAAGCGCCGTCGGAGATCCGTTCGACATCCGGCGCAACTATTACTACAAATTCTCGATTTCGAAGACATCCGAACCGGATCTCGTCGTAGAGGTGTTTCCCTACGAGCTGGTCGAACTCGATCCCGGATTCGGACTGTTACCCTAAACAGACGACTGAAACGGATGAAAAGCAAAGCGATATACTACCTGCTGCTGGGCGGCATGCTGTTCGGATTCGGTTCCTGTATGCGCGACGACTTGGACGCGGAGGCGGAACCGATCGGCAAGGGCGAAAGCCGCGTATCGTTCGCCGTGACCTTTCAGGCCCTTTCGAACCTCTCCCTCGGAAAAACCCGCAGCCTCAAAGGCGACCAGATCGCCGAAATCGAAGACATCTTCATCGCATGGTACAATGAAGACGGCTCGCTCGCAGGAAGCGGTTACCGGACACGGGAGCAGATGAAGATTTCGAACCCCGAACGGGAAGGAAACCCGACCGAGCAGACCACGCAGCGGGCCGAATTCACGTACAACATACCCTACGGACGTTACCGGATCTACGCCGTGGCCAACATGGGCGACCTCGCGGCAAACACCCGATATGCCGAAAAAATCGCTCTGGAGGAGGATTTCAGACGAATCGCCCCGGCATGGGAGACCGACCCCGAACTGACGCGGAACAACGATCAGATGTCCGGCTACTTCACGGCCAACAAACCGGAATCCGGGGCGGTCCGGGGCGAAGCGCCGCTGCTGACGATCAATTCGGCCAAGCCGACGATCCACGCATGGCTGCGCCGGCTGGCATCGAAGGTCACGATATCGTTCGACACGAAGAATCTCTACGACAACGTCTACATTTACATCAAGTCTGCGCGCATACACAACATACCCCGGTCCTGCACGCTGCTGGACGCAAACGACGAACAGCGCATCAAGGACCCCGACAACGACGTATGGTTCGCGGGCGACACGATCGAATACGGTCAGGGAACCGATTTCAACCAGTGGCCGCGCCAGACAAAAGGCTCCAACCCCTTGGGAGGAACCGCCCAATCCAAGGAGCAGCTGCACGCCAACGACGCCCGGTCGCTCTTCTTCTACGAAAACATGCAGGGAAAGGGCAAGCTCAAATGGCAGGACGTGTCGGGCGACAACCAGCACATATCCTTCCCGGACGGCAACGACCCCGGCGATCCGGGATACCGCGACGGCAAGCCCTGCGGCACCTATATCGAAGTGGAGGGTTTCTACATCTCGAACACCGCGGAGAACCCCGGAAAGGGCGCGATATTCTACCGGTTCATGCTCGGCAAGAATGCCGACGACGACTACAATGCGGAACGCAATTTCCACTACAAGCTCACGATGCGTTTCCAAGGCAGCGCGAACGACGTGAACTGGCATATCGACTATAATGAGGACCCCGGCATTTACGTCCCCAATCCCTATTACATCTCCTATCTGTACGACCACTCGATGATGCTTCCGGTGAAGATCAAAGGCAAACCCGTCGGAAATCTGAAAGCCGAGATCGTGGAGAACAACTGGGGCCCGTACCAAGCCGGCGACGAGTTCGAATACTACCCCGACGAAGTTTACTCCCTGAGCGGAAACCCGACCGCGGGCAATGTCACTACCGCAGACCCCGATAATCCGAAGATCAAGGACGGCCCGTGGAACGGATTTCTGTCGCTGGCAGCGACCCATATCAACTGGATCGGACGCGACAAATCTTTTTGGTGCGGCTACAACTACTTCTACTGGCTCCAGAAAGACTTCGGAACGGCCCTGTCGGGAGAAAGTCTGGAGGCGTACGGCGAAGCGCTGCTGCTTCCCCAAGAGAAAGGGCAGGCGCCCCGCGGATACCGGGAGTACGAGCTTTCGAAAAGCGGCACGATCGACGGAGGGAACAACGGCGACTACATCGTCACGATCGACGAGGCGAAAGAGAGGACCGTCTTGCAGATTCCGTGCTACACGCGGGCATTGCAACTGGTGAGTACGACCGGATTTTCGGGCAACAACCCCTATTTTTCATACAGACGCTCGGCGAAGGTGAAACTGACCGTCCAGCTGGAGGGGCATCCCGAACCTACGGTGGACACCGTGACGATATTCCAAGTCCGCCGCATCATCAATCCCAAAGGCATTTACCGCCGTCACGACAACGGCACACCGTTCAACGTGGTGCTCACACACCGTAAGAACGAGGCCGCCACACAATACCTTCCGTTCGAATCGGAGGGGCCGTGGGAGGCTGAAATCGAGACCGGCAGCGACTGGATCAGGATCAACGGCGTGCTCGGAGGCCGGGCCAAAGGAGCCACCGGGTCCGAAATCCGGTTCTCCTACCAGCCGGACGGCACCATCGGCGCGGATCAATGCAGGTACGGGATCATTCTGATACGTTACCACAATTACTCCTGCTACCACCGGATCTTCGTCCGTCAGGGCTACGCTCCCGCCCAAATCGCGGGCGATGCCAAATGGCACTGTTTCAATCTTTGCTACAACGACACGGAAGCGAAGTCGCCGTGCGAGGAGGGGTCGCTGTTCCGCTTCGGCAATTTCGACCAGCCCATCGACGCGACCAACAACGTGTTCGACAATTTCAAGGACCATGCGACGACCGAGTTCGATCTGGCTCCCTTGGAGTCGAAAAAAAGGGGACATGGACAGAGGTCGCGGGAAAAACGCAGATCACGAACAAACCCCGCGCTTCGGCAGGATTCAGCGACCGCAAACAGACCATCAACGGCAATCCCAACTGCCATGTAGCCGAATACGAGGATTTCCACGCCCTGCAACTCAACTGCCAGTTCGCATACGGCGTACTTTACGACGACGCATCCACCGAAACCTCTTTCGACGTGAAAGACATTTACAGCTACGCCTATTACAACGCCAGCAACAAGAACAAAGGCATGCGCGGATGTTTCGTCTACAACCCCAAAGGGAGTACGAATTCAGGCGGAGAGGGTGCGAACCTCTTCTTTCCAACCGGAGTCGCCGGATACGGCCGGCGTAAGAACTGCACGCAGGAGGGCGGCAAACGCGGCGTGCTGCGCTATGCCAACCGAGGTGCGCTCTACACCTCGTCGGACATTCATTACCGCCCGATGCTCTACACCGTTTACACCAATTTCGGAGCGATCTACTGGCTCAATAAACAGTCGGCTTCAGGAACTTCGGCGTGGGATATAAACGTCTCCACGTTCGACTTCAACAGTTTCAACAACAACGCATTTCTGGTATCGGACTGGGGCGCCGGCGACGTAAGCGACGCCTGTTTCGTGCGGCTGGTGGAGTAACGGGAAAGGCAGGAGCACGCCCGCTCTGCGGGCGTGTCTTCAGAGCCACTTCTTGTACTTGAAGTACCAGATGGTCAGCGCAGAACAGAAGATCATCAGGCCGATGGCGAAGATATAGCCCAGCGGAATGTTCCAGCCGTTGGAGAGCGTCAGGGTCCAGTCCAGTTCGGGCATGAATTTGAAGTTCATGCCGTAGATCGACGCGATAAGCGTCGCGGGCATGAAGATCACCGCCGCCACGGAGAAGATCTTGACGATCTCGTTCTGCTCGATGTTGATCAGACCCAGCGCGGCGTCCTGAATATAGTCCAGACGCTGGAAGCTGAAGTCGGCATGGTTGATCAGCGAGTTCACGTCCTTGATCATCAGCTGCAAGCGCGGATAGATGTCGTTCGGGAAACGTTCGGAGCGCAGGATGCCCGACAGCACGCGCTGGCGGTCGAAGATATTTTCGCGCAGCGACATGGTGCTCTCCTGCAGGGCGCTGATGCGGTGCAGCACGGCCTTGTCGATCGAATCTTCGGAGTTGATGTCCTTCGAGAGCGCCGCGACCTGCTTGGCGATCAGCTCCACGAGGTCGGCGTCGAAGTCGATGCGCACCTCCAAGAGCGAAATGAAAAGGTGATAACCCGTCGAATAGTTGCGGTAGTTCATCTGCAGGCGCTTCTCCGTCTCGCGGAAAGTCCGGAATTCGGCACTGCGCACCGAAACCAGCACACCCTCGTTCGAAATGATGAACGACACGGGTTCCACGATGAACGTGTCGCCCGTCGGCACGAAGAAATTGGAGTTGGAGATGATGGCATTCTCGTCTTCGGAGTATTTCGAAGTCGATTCGATCTCCTCGACCTGCTGTTTGGTCTGAAGGCTGATCTCCATGAAGTTCTCGACGGCCTTCTGCTCCTTGATCGTGGGCAGAAGCATGTCGATCCACAAAATGTCGTCGTAACCCAGCTCGTCGAAGAGCTTCGTGTCGGCATTGCGGATAATCTTGTTGTATTGCTTGAGGTAAATCGTAATCATAAAACGCTCTCCTTCTTAAAGTTCATAATCCTGTTCGGCAGAGAGGCGGACGACCGTCCGCTAAGCTCTTCAGCCGGGATTGGCCCTCGGAGACACCTTGATGCCGGAGTTCCAGAACTTTTGCAGCGCTTTATGCTTCTGATTGTCGAAAATATAGTCGATATTCTGCGTGAGGTAGCCGTACGCATCGTACGGTTTGCGGTCGAAGCCGTATTCGAGGACGGCCTCGTACGTGTGTTCGATGCCGAAAGTCAGCGCATGCTGCAACCCTTCGGTCAGATCGGGATCGACACCCTTGCGGGCGATCCAGACGGCGAAGGCGAAGGGCAGGCGCGTGGCTTTTTTCCACTCGGCGGCCAGATCGTACGAATAGGCGAAGCGGCCCTCGTAGTCGAAAACCTTGTCGCCGATCAGCAGGAACGCGTCGCCCGGCAGGGCATGGTCCAGCTGCGCGTAATCCTCCATCGTATAGTATTCGGGAGAGACCTTCCAGTGTTTGGCCAACAGATAGCCGGCCAGCTGCACCGAGGTCAGCGAATGGGCGTCGAGGAAGACCCGGCGCACCGTTTCGATCGGCTCGCCGCTCAGCAGGACGACCGTCCGCACGGGACCGGCGGCGCCGATGCAGTATTCGGTGACGATCTCGGCGTCGGCGAGCGACGGCACGGCGGCGGCAGGTACCAAGGCGATGTCGGCCTTGTGTTCGGCGAAATTCTTTGCGCAGACGGCGGGGGGAGACAACAGCAGTTCGGCACGCAGGTTACCTTCGTGCCCGATACCATAGATGAACGGTATCGTATTGAGATACGACACAGCCGCTATACGTGGAACTATGACCATCATCCATAAGGTATAAAACTGTTGGTTTCGATAAGGCAAAGGTAATCAAAAATCGGGAGTTTTTCCATAAAATTTAGAAAAAGTGCCCCGACCTCTTGACAAGGGGGTATCCGCCGATGTATATTTGCATCACAATTCACACCGCACGGTGCACCGTGCACGGGGTATCAACAACGGGACAAAATTCTTTGTCAGCTCCTTACGAATTGTTATTACCGTTTTTCAACAATCTTTCAAACACTTGTCAACAATGAATCGCACCCATCTCGAAGGTGCGGCGGAAGCGCTCGCGGCGCAGCAGGGTTACGCTTTCCACACGGGACCCGAAGACGGCATGGCCCACACCATGCGAAGCTACCCGGCGGCATGGCTCGCGCCCCTCGAACTGCACGCCGTCGAAGGACGCGGCCACGGCCGGGCGACGTACAACATGACGCTCCACCTGTTAAGCTCCGGCGCACGGCTCTCCCCCGCGGAGCGGCGCACTGCGCTGGCCCGGATGGAGGAGCAGCTGCTCGAAATCTTCGCGGCGCTTTCGCTCGACGAACGGGTTCTCGCCGTCGAAGGGCTTTCGGTCCGCCCCCGCGCCTTCGCACTCACGCCGCACGGCGAAATCTCGCAGACCGCCGCCGCGCGCATCGTAACCTTCTTCTGATTCGGAGCGCCCCGCCTCTTGCGGCGACACCGCCCCGGCCCGGCTCAGGGCACGGCACTGTCCGCACACGAGAAAGCCGCAAAAGGCGGCGGGGCGCGTCTCCGCCGTAACGACATCTCTCAAAACACGATCCAATGACATTCACACAAATTCCGCAACAGTACGCCCCGCTCGGCGGAGAGCTTCGCTACACGGTCACGGCCGCGGCGGCGGGGACGATCGACCTGCGCATCACCGACACCGGAAGTGCAGACCTGATCGGCGCAAGACGTTTCGCAGGAAGCGCGTCGGTCTCGTTCGACGCCGCGCCCTGCCTGCGCCGCGCCATCCGCTTCTCGCCCGTGACCGGGAGCACCGGATTCCACGTCGCCGAGGGCCGCTGCATCGCGGCGGTCGTCGAGGCCGGCATGACTCCGGCCGGAGAAACGGACCCAGCAAACGGTGAAAAAGCCGTCTCCCCGGAACGCACGTTCCTGCCCCGCCGCAACATCGTCGCGGCCCCCGCCCTACTAACGGCCATGCCCTCCGTCCGCACGATCTCGCCGGGCGAAAGCGACGAACTGACGCTGCTCTGCGACGAAGCCTGCACGATAACGGTCACGGCGCAGGCCGGGGACTCCGCAACCGCCGAGAGCTACCGCACGAAAAGCGGCGGAGTGCTCGTCTTCCGGCTCGACACCCGCGACTTTCCGGACGCCGAAACGCTGACCGTGGACGCCGGAAAATGCGGTTCGGTCTCCTACACGGTCGTCCCGACCGTTTCCGGCGGCCGCAGGCTCGCATGGCGCAGCAGTGCGGGCAGCATCGAGCATTACACCTTTCCGATCGAAAAATCGGTGACGGCTGAGACCGTAAAGGACCGGGCGTACGGGACCGACGGCCACCTCACGGCGGGGGGCC
>OAVV01001094.1_pt1 | contig 14703 bp, 10 predicted proteins | sample 1501401 | NCBI WGS metagenome assembly OAVV01 (sample SAMEA2580098, study PRJEB22360) | human gut metagenome | biome: human gut; feature: human-associated habitat; material: faeces | place: Denmark | collected 2008/2010 | reverse complement strand
TCATCAAGCCGGGAAATCTGTTCTCTGTTATAACATCCTGTAAAAAAGAGAATTGCTAATAGTTTGAGTATAATTCTGCATTTCATGCTGTGAATGTAGTGAAAATATCGCGAATTTAGTTAAAGGCGTCCATAAATATTTCGGTGCTTGTTTTGAGAGTATGGGGATTGAAGAGATAATGAGTGCATTCTTTGTGTTTAATATTATAATTCATGGATGATAATTTTTATCTTTGCATTAGGAATCATTTATCTTTTGCATTTAAATTTTATTGAGGTATGGTAGATGTTTTAACAAAAGAGCAACGGCGGAAGTGTATGTCGAATATTCGTAGTAAAAATACGAAGCCGGAGATTCTTGTGCGGAAATATCTATTTTCCCAAGGTATTCGTTTTCGTGTTAATGTGAAAAAGTTGCCAGGAACTCCTGATATTGTGTTAAGAAAGTATAGAACAGTGATCTTTGTAAATGGCTGTTTCTGGCATGGACATGAAGGGTGTAAATATTATGTTTTGCCGAAGACCAATACAGAATTCTGGAAAGAAAAAATAGAAAGGAATAAAGAACGAGATTTGAAAGAACGAATGCAACTCCGAAATATGGGATGGCATGTTATCTTGTTATGGGAATGTCAATTGAAAAGTAAAGTCCGGGAACAAAATTTGAAAGGGTTAGTATATACTTTGAATAAGATAGTATTAGAAAACTATAATGCAAATTATACTTGTCTAGAAACTTTTCTTTGAATGACTATTAGGGGAAGAAAAAGGATATAGTGAAGAGTAAATACTCTGCGCGAATATAAACTCTTCATTGCAAATTCTTCTCATAGTTTTCTATTTACACAAGATTGTGGACAGTGTCTGAAAAATTATTCTTCTGTGAAACCGTGTTGTTTTAATGTTTTGAGATTTTGTTTACATCCCCATGCTAGACGATCATTTAAAGTTTTTTTTCCTGAAATAATTTCATTCATAACATTCCATTGCCAATCTTTAAGAATACGGCGATGTTTATCCCAAGCAACCATTTTTTGTATTAACTCAATGGTTATTCCGTGGTCTGCACTTGTACTGTCTTTTACAGTTGTTGACAGGTCTGTTTTTTGCTCCTCTGTGAGTTCATCAGCTTCTGCAAGCAGCTCAATATTATTCGTACAAACAATTTCGTAAATAGTCATAGCTTTCTTACGATTATTATCTGTAATTTTTCTATTGAATTTTATAGTATTTGCCATATCAAAACCCGCGAAAGATTGTTGACTCGTGGTTAGATAGCCTGTATCTTTTCCCCATTCTTCAATTTTTTTCCAGAGAGCGTATGGAATTGAACGCAATAATGCAGTTTCATATTCTTTTTGAATTGAATCAATATCTAAATTGTCAGCGGCTGACTTACATTTTTTTAGTTGTTCATCTGTTGCAAAATCAGCCTTAATACTATTAATATCAATATTCCATTGTTGTTGTTTTATAGTTTCCCAACAATCTTCTTTTTTTGCCCATTCAATATAATGGGAACTTGGTGAGTTATGCAAAATGAATTCATTAAGTTGTTTCATTAATGAATAGAGTGCTGCTGACAACTCATCAGAGATCTTTTGATTTTTCCATATTTTTTCTAAATTAAGCTTATAATCAGTGAGGTAACCAAACAGTGAAATAGCATATGGTACAACTGCATTACGCATTTCACCAATGTTATTGGGTTTGATGCCATACAGTTTCTCTGCTTCCCGAAATAATATAAATTTGGCAATGACATCTTCAAAATATATTCCTGTAACTTTTTTAGGCAAGTTGTAGTTTATGAATTGGGCATAATTCTTTTCATTTCCGCGAACAACAATATGTGGACCGATAGTTAGTTTTTTGCCTTCTTGAATTTCCCCATAAGAATTGACGAATTTTGCTAAATCTGTCTTTTTGAACATCTGCTTCTTGGGATATTTTAAATCAAATTGTTTAGCTCGGGAAGGGGTAAATCCATCACGTAAGCGCATGTTTTTATATTGTCCATTAGCTCGTTCAAAAAACCAGATTGTTGGAATATTACGTTGTGGAGTAATGGGCGAGAATGAACGGCGTGATATTTTTTCCAATTCAATAAGTATTGGATTATTGGCCGAAAAATCTGCATTATTAACTTTGTTTTGAGTATTGGCATATTGGGAAATACGCGATACAATCTCACTGTAAGAATCAGCTTTTTTGATGACAGATATTTTCATTTGTACGAAAATATTTGAAATGTCAGCTTTGTCTTTATCCCAAGTATGATAAATGGAGGCGGTTGTTTGCCCACCATTTACAATTTGTAAGTTGCTGATTCTTTTTACATAATGCCCAGTCTCGTCAAGTTCTATGTTGTCAGCTGTTGCAGAGATTCCATTATTATAAGCTAAGAACATATGTGATTCTTCGTTAATGGTTTTTCGTATTCCTCTGTTTATTTTTCCAGTGAATTGTAGAAAGGAACGTACATTTTGTTCTAATAATCGAGCACCAAATTGTTTGTATAGCATTGCTAATCCTTGTCCTGGCATTATAGCAATGTATGATTCATAATCACTATTATCAATAGGAGCTTTCAAACAAGGAATTTTGATTTGCTGTTCATCAAAATCCAGTTCAATAGATATATGAGATTTTTCAGATATCGCGTATAAGCGGTTAATATCAAAGATATTGTAATAAATGTCTTGTCCGGCAACCTTTTCTTGTTTAGGGATATCGCCGTTGTAGGTACCGTTGGTGAGAATTATTGCATTGACCCGTACAAGTGTTTCTCTTATTTCTGGAAGTTTAGCTAAATCATATGCAAATTGAAAAATAGGTGATGATTCATCAATATCTTTAGCATATTCATTGTAAAATGCTTTTCGGAAAAAGTTTGTAATGCGTTTGGCCGCTCTATCTATTTCTTCTTTTGTAATTTTTTGTGGTACTTCTGTATTCTGAAAAATAGAAATAAATAAATCTATCGTTTCATAATTGTCAGACATTGCATAACCATTAATTTTGTGTTGCCCTTTAGTTCCTAGTTCTTTCTCATCATATGCAAATGTGGCATTTTCGGTTTCACCAGCTTCTGCAAGCATTTCTAATGCAATCTGTGTAAATAGCTGCTCTTGGCTTGCTCCATTTTCAGCAGTGTCTTGCATTGTTCGAATCTCTTGTAATAAGGATAAGTAGTATTTATTTATTTCGCTCATAAGATACTTATTTTGTCAAATACAGTATTTTCAGAAATTAAATAATCCATGCATTGTGAAAGTATAATTGAATACTTGATATCACCTATGCCATTACGGATCTCTTGTTCTTTGATACGTGGAAAATCTCCGTCTATTTTGTAGTAGTTTTCATTGCGAATTTGATAACATTTTTCTTCATATAGGTACTTATGTCTATCAAAGTATCCTGCTTCTAGAAGTTTATTGTTAAATAAGTTTTGGGCAGAAATATTGTCTTGCAACACCTTTCTAATAGTATCGATTTTACTATTTAGACTTTCACCGTTCTTTTTGGCTACTTCAACTGATAAGTGAAATAGAAATAAATTTCTTAATAATGTCTCGTCTAATTGTCTTTCATTGCTAATATTAACTTTCTGATGATTGTTGCCAGATGTGGTTTTTACTTCAATCGCCCAGTCATTGTACTGAAAGTCGCGTATTTCCTTATCTGTTCCTACCCAAGCGTTGAGAGCTGCAATAGCGTTTTGCCTGATGATAATCTTTTGTAAAAAATGTAATTCACCATAAAGCCCTTGTTGCTCTGATGATGTTAAACCTTCACCTTTCAACTTTTCGAAAAGTGCTTGCCATTTTTCTAATTGATTAATGATCGTTTTTGCGATTTGTTTTTCAGAATGTAATGATAAAACTGATTGTATCATATTTTCACACATGACTGCGAAAATATCGCGGCTTTGGTAATGTAATAACTTTATGATAAGTAGCTTGTTGCATGGGAATGATTTATCATGCATTAAGACAATTTGTAGATCACGCAAATTAGAGAAAGAGGAAATATCAATATGTGTATGTTCATTGAATGATAAAGCAATTCCACAATGTCTTTCTGGATTTTGAAAAATAGCATAAATAAATAATTCAGAATCATTTGTATATAATCGCTTTAACAATCCGATTTCGTTGGATTGTTCAATATTCTCCCATATTTCCAATATATTATTCATTGTCTTCTAAGTTATCATTGTTATCATCAAAATCAATTTCAGATTGATAATATTCATTTGCTAAAGAGGTATTTATCGCAAATTCTATAGTATGCTGTGTATTACTTTTGGGAAAAACAATAGCAAAACCAATTATTACATCATCGTTTTCCTGAAAAATAGTTATACTATTTTCATCTTTTGGATTTGCACCTAAAGGATCAAGCGGATAGATAATCAATAATGGATTATTTACATCACGGGATAATTCTCGAACAAGTTTAGGTTTTGGATAGTTTTTTTTCCAGTCTTTGTCTTGTTTTGATGCGAGCCAGGCATCAGATAAATCGGCATTATCCAAATCAATGAATTCATCTGTTTGCTTTCCGATAATATGATTCTTCTTAATTATATAAGTCTCGGTGTCTCCTGCTGTGTTTCGAATAAAACAACCTGCACTGACTTTATTTGATACTGTAAAATGTTTTGATGCGTTGGCCTTGTTCATTAAAGCAACACTCCATGCTCCGAGTTCCCCAGCTTGATTGAGTTTGCGAATAAAATTGCTGATTAATGTTAAATCTACTTTAGTAAGTTGTGGGGGGACTGTAAACTCTGAAAAGAATTTTAGAACATCTATGGGAGAGACTTTTAACCAGAGATAGTCATTGCTGCCTTTTATAAGAGGAATTCCCAACTTTGAAAGGAAATCTTGTGTTGCGACTAGGTTCTTGTGGATTACCCCTTTGTCGGTTGGAAGTTGATAAGTTTCAACTAAACGGCCAGACCATGATACTTGTATTCTATCTACATTGCGCATTTTTGTGATTGCTGTAATTTGTAATTGGCCTGGATGAGTACGTACTTTCAAAGCATATTTTTCTGGTGTAGCTTTTGCATTCCACATTGCGTCAAATTCCTCTCGTAAATCTTCACTTGCCATTGTAATGTGTCTGAACCATTCGTTGAGCTCACTGCTTGTGAATAAACGGCATAAATCAACATATCCGGGACGATAGCCAAACCAACGTCCCATTTGCATGAGAGTGTCGTACATTTTTGAGGCACGTAAAAAGTAGCTTACTGATAGTCCTTCCAAAGTTAATCCTCGAGAAAGTTTGTCACCACCAATGGCTATTACTGAAATTCCTGTTTTTTCATTTTCGTAATACTCCAAGGTGTCAGCAGATTGACCGTTGATTGACATTATTTTGATTTTCTGTACAGCTTTATACAAGTTAGGTTTTATATCTTCCCAACTATGTATTTTTATTTTGCTGTCAATGTCTTTAAACGAAGAGTTTAGTATATTCTGTGTTGTAGTACAATATGAAATATAGTTTTCCGTATCAACTTCAAAAATATCTCGAAATTGTTTTAGGACGCCTTTGTCTTCTTGTTCAATACCTCGTTTGTAGTATAGAAATAAATTATTAATAATTTCTTTAAGTGAATTTTGCCAATTTAAATAACGGGAAACATGAATGAGCATTGAATTGTGTTTGTCTGCTTGTCCTCGTGCAATGCGAATGGCGCAAGTTACAATAAAACACTTTATAGCTGTTTGTAATGATATAGGTAGTGATGTTGGTGGTTCATCATCTTTCTTATGGCTATCGGGAAAAAAGCTTTGATAATCATTTATTTTACGAACGATAGGTAATAAATCATCGTTTGTATCATTTACTTCTAATGAGGTTCCAAAAATCTTTTCAGCGCCTATATAATTACTTGGTGCAGGTAGATTTATAATAAAATCCCGCGGGAATAGGTCATCTTTGTCAAGTGGAATAAAGATGTTGGCAAATGGGGTGGCTGTGTAGCCAACATATCCAAAGCGATAGAAATGTCCGGCGATTTTTCGTATCCATCCATTGATTGCTGTTGGTGCTTCATCTGCTTTTTTGGTGTTGATTGAGGCGTTATCGGCCTCGTCATCGATTATAAGTAAAGATTTATTTGTGATTCTTTTTTCACCGTTAATTTCTTGCGTTTGTGAAAGCAACCAAGTATTAAGACGTTTTAGTACAGTTGTATTTTTCTTTACAACAAGTAACAATGGAGTTTGAATATCAAAACTAATTCCCAAACTGTCAGCCAATGACTTTTTAAAATCAGATTTTATTGTGGTTATGGAAATGGCTGTATTATTATTGTCTAATACACCAACACCAATTCTGTTTGTACCGTTTGTTTGCCATGCTCTTTCGTGTGCTGTATCAAATCCTAAAAAGTCTTCATCTAATCGGTGTTGTGTTTGGCTGCGTAGATTGTTGTGCATACCTGCTAAAACGATGATAAGATTAAAACCTGCATCAGCTGCTTTGCATATCAGTCCTGTGTAATTAGCAGTTTTGCCAGATTGTACTTGTCCGACTACAAGTCCTTTTTTGTCTATGCCTTTTACATTATGAATCGTTGGATCGTAAAGCTTGTCCAAAATGTCATCGGTAAGACGATCTATTTCATTAATAACTTTAGGAGCAAAATTTTTACTATTTTGTAGATAGGTAATATATCTGTTCCAAAATTTCCAATCACTATTTTGATGATTTGCTTTAAAATCTAGTAGCCATGGGGTATTTCGTTCATTGTCAAAAAGCATTTTGTATTCTTCTTGTCTGACATTATACAACTTCAATAATTCAATATGCAGTTGCTTTTTATCTATTGTCGGATAACACATAGCACTTCTTTCTATGGCAATGTTAATTTCTTCATCAGTTGCACTTGACTTTTCGCCAATGTTAGCACGGGAGTTTTTAAATGCTTTTTCTTGGCAATATTGATACAAATACTCTTTTAATTGTTGTGTATTTGTTGAAGGGAATTCAATTAAGCACTGTTCGATAATTTTGTTTATTGTTTCTGCATGGATAATAATCTGTTTGCTTAAACAATTCTCACAATATTTTTTTGCACTTTCATTCATATGAGTCTACAATTTCTATGAGTTCAGGAAAATTATTAAATGGTTCCATGCTGGCAAGTATAAGTTTAACTTGCTCAACATTCTTGCCTGTGGCTATTTGAGTTTTATAAATTTGTTTAATCATGAGTTTTACGACTTCTAAATTTGTTTCCTCAAATGGCTCTGTATTTACGCCTTGTTCCGATTCACGAATGAAGACAGATTTGGTCGGTATGGTTTCTTCCACAAAGCGTAAAAGATATTCTATAGCTTTATCTGGTTCTATTTTTGCTAATCGTTTGAATTCGGCAATCATTAGATGATCTCGATTGATAATGAATGAGTATTTCTTTCCTTGCTTTTTTTCGAGCCAAAGTGGTTGAAATTCTTGCTGTTTCCTTATTGTAAGAATTTTACCTCTATGCCGAAAAACTTCTACACCACGATTACGGACTTCAAGAGCGTATTTTTTTATTTGTTCTCGGCATGTAAATGGTGGACGCGCTGTCGATTTTTTTATGTCAATTTGCCAATCTGTGTCTAATTTGTTGGGCAGGTCAATTTGAATACGTACTAATTTGTAATGTTCTTCTTTACGGAAAAGTCCTAACCAATCCCCTGCTAATATGAGTCGCTTGCCACGATATACATAAAATCCTTGTTGGTTAGTCCATCCGTTTATACCTTCGGCTGTTTTGTATATTTCTTCTGTAAGGTGACATTTATGTGGTAGAACATATCCTTTCATTTTGGCTTCATTGAAATGCTCTTCAGGAAATGCTTGCGTAGCTTTTTCTGTTAATAGAAAAGGATTCCATGGCTTAATCTCATGCCCCCAACAAAAGAGTTTTATATTCTTTTCTTCTATGAATCTATGAAAAGTCATAGACAAGTGCTGTCTGACTTTTTCCATTTGCTCTAAAAACTTGCCTTTTGCAATTTCATTAGAATTTAATGTGTTTGTAGGAATGATACGGTCTAAATCTGTCCATATGACAAGGGTGCCGGATTTTAATTCATCAAGTGCGTGTAAAAATATGTCTGGAATTGGATAGCGAATAAGTTCCCATTTATTCGTTTGATTTACATAATTCAAATCCCAAATCCAATAAATAGGAGCAAAACCTGCTTTTTTGCTAAGAACAATTAATTTTTGGCATTGTGAAAATGAAGCTGTTTTCAATCCCAGACCGAAACGTCCTAAGTCTTTTTCTGAACGTTCATCCATTGGATTTTTTGCACCAGGTTTCATTGCTTGTACAAGTTCTTCATGATTCATTCCACAACCATCATCTAATATTGTAATGAAAGAATTACCACCTTGCCATTCGGAACTAAACCATATGTTTTTGGCATTTGCTGAAATGGAATTGTCTATAATATCAGCAACTGCTGCTTCCAAATTGTAACCGATTGCCCGAAAGGTAAGTATCATTGAGGAGGCACATGGCTCTGCTATTGTAGTATCTGTAATATTATAGTTCATAGGTAAATTGCTCTTTAATTTTATTAGCAATTTTTTCTGCTAAAATTACTGGGACTGCATTGCCTATTTGTTTGAAAGCAGCTGTTCTACTCCCCTCAAAATAATAATCATCAGGAAACGATTGTATTCGTGCAGCTTCCCGAACGGTAATTGAACGTATTTGCTTTAGTGACGGATAAATGTAATAATGTCCGTCCATTGCAATATGTGCAACAACTGTATGGCAACACCCCTCATGGTTAACTACTTGAAAGCGATTAAGAAAGGCTTGTTTATTATTATGCTTTTGTAATTCAGGAGGTAAATCAGCATAATTAAGTCGTGCTTTTTTTTCTAACCATAATTTTATTGCTCGTTTGTAAATTTCCAGATCAATAAGATTATGGGGCCTGGCAATATGCTGCGTAGTGAAATCTAAACTATTACGGACTTTAGATTGTTGTAAATATCCTGTGGCCGGAGCTACATATTGAACGATATCTGTTAAACTACCTTCTCCTTGCTGTCTTTCGGGTAAATCAGAAAATAAATCGGGTAAAATCTTATATGGATTTTCTTCTTTTTCTAATTCTGGATATTTTAAATTTAATTCTTTTCTCCATCCTACAATAATAACTCTTTCACGATTCTGGAGAACTCCGTAATCGGATGCCTTCAATTTTTTCAGTTCTATTTTATATCCAGCTTTGTCTATTCCTTTCAAGATGTTTTCTAAATGAATTCCATTTTGTGCAGATAAAATGCCTGGAACATTTTCGAATACAAACATTTTAGGTTCATATCGTTTTAGAAATTGTAAATAGTATTTGTATAAGAAGTTTCGTGGATCTTTTTTCATGTTTTTGGGATCACGGGCGCGTCCAACAATTGAATAGGCTTGACAAGGAGGTCCACCAATGATAAAATCTACTTGCTTATTACCTTTTAATTTATCAACCTTTATGAAAATGTCGGCTAATGTTTCGTCCGATATTTCTTTATTGATAACCGAGTCGATAACCTCGTCGGGAACTTTTTCCCAGAGCTTTTGTCCGCTTTCTCCTTCTTGTTTTTCTTTTAGATACTTAATATATTCTTCAAGTCTGTTATGCTGTTTTAGGTAATGGTAAGCCATTCTTGAACGTAGAGTATCACAAGCATATTTATTCATTTCGATATGGGCAATAGGAGTAAATCCGGCCCGAATAAATCCTTCAGACAAGCCACCTGCGCCAGCAAACAAATCTATAAAGTTAAAAGTATATACCATATCTGATTTTTTTGTAAGTATAGTATTCTAAATGCATTTATATTATCCTCTGTATCATATCATATTTGTAATGATATATAAAGTTGATGATGTGATGTTTATAACATTAGCCACTTAATATTGCAAAGTTATAAGATAATCTTTAAACAAGCGAATAAATCTCGTGTAAAATACATGGATTGGCTTGTTTATAATGAAATTTTTCAGTACTCATTTAAGATGACTATATATCAATAAAATATTTGTATTTGCAATCAGTTTTTTTATTTGCTATTGTTTTATTGTAACCTGATTTAGTTTTATTGATAGTAGTTTGAAGAAGGGGGATTTCTTTCTTTATGGTAGCTTGTATTTGTTGATATGATTTTGATATAGAAAGAAAGCCTATCATGGTATGTATTATTTGGTGAATAATTATCTACTTTAAATATTGATATATATTGGTGAATTGCTTGAGGTGTGCTGAATTGTTTGCAATTTTTTAGATGAATATTTGGTTTCTGTTTGTTTGTATTCGTTGGAGCTGAAGGCGGAGTTTTCTACTTTGAATATTAGCTCTTTAACCATATTATACAAATGGAAAATTACGAGAAAAATCCTGTAACTTTCTATTTGTATAATATGGTGGATGCTCCATTATCTATTCTTTTAGAGATATTCTGTTATTTGCGCTTTCATAAATGTTCTAATATGTAATTTGCATCTAAATCTGGTGTTCCTATACGATTGTAATAAGATATATGTCGAATAAGCATTGATTCTGCAAAGGGGGAATCCAAGGTGGCTATTCTTTTGTATGATTTTAAATCGCTGTATTTAATCAGAAGTTTGTTCTGAAAATCCATTACTAAATTAGGTATAAAAGAAGTTTTTGGAAGGAAATGATATCTTGGATTGTTGTTCTGTATGTATCTTTCTAAGTTTTCTTTGCTGTTTTTTGATTGATTTTCAATGTATGCTTTATAGCAGTTTGTATCTGTTAATTTAATTGTTTTGTTTAATACAATGTATTCTGCGTTGCGTTTTCCGTTTCTTTCTTGAAAATCGCATGTAGGAGTTATAATGACATAATGTTGGTTATCTTTTTCCAGAATCTCTCCTGAGGTATATTCTAATCTTTCATTTGTTGGATAAATGTAAAACTCCATGGGATGGATCTTGTCTTTTTGTACTGATGGATCACATAGAATATTAATAATGCCATCTTTGGATAAAGAGTTAGCTATCCTTCTCAATAATAAGTAGCTAAGACTATAATCTAAATTGGATGATTTGAATAGTGTTCTGTCAGGATGAATAACACTCCAAAAATAATTATTTAGTTCATTGTCTACATGATTATGTATTGCTTGTTTTAGTATAGCTAACTTACATTCCACCATTTTTAGAACAGACTCTATTAGCTTATCTGAACCATCTTTTCCTTTACTTATTACTTTTACTATATCAGATTCAATCTCCTCTATTTTATACGCATGACCAGAATAGAAAATTATAGGAGTAAAAGAGTATTTTTGGATTTCATGTAGAATATCCTCTCCGGAGGTGTCTTGTTTTCCTTTTGTGTTATCGCATAAATCAAGAATAATAATATTATATTTGTCGTTTTTTATAATTTCAAGTCCTTTACTGAAACTATTCTCAATATCTACTTTTACAGTATAGCCTTTTATTGTTTGCGCTTCCAGAATAGCTTGTAATTCTTCTGCTGCGTCGCATTCGTCTTCAATGTATAAAATTTTAATCTCTTTCATTATACTCTATATTTAAATGTTATTTTAAAAGTTGCACCAGGTAAGGGACCATTATCTATTAATGCGAACTCGCCATTATTCTCGGAAACAATCTCTCCTACGATTGTCAAACCTAGTCCAATACCATTAGGTTTGGTGCTGAAGTATGGCTCGAAAATAGATTGGATCGAATCTTCTCGGATGCCGGGACCACTATCGCTAAATATTATAGAAAGTTCTTCTTTTTGCCTTTCAATTTCGATTCTAATTTCTTTTGTTTCGGTTTCGTCAAGCCAATATATTGAATTTTGGAGAAGATTCATTATAATAATACCTAGCTCTGATTCATCAATGGTTACTATGTTTCTTGAATCTGGGAGTTTAACTTCTATTCCTGACTTTTTGAGAATGGCCTGATGTAATAGTACTTGGTCTTTTATAGCATCTTCAATGACAATTTGTTTTGGGCGTCCTCTCTTTCTACCTCCAAATGGTTCAATCCTCCTAAATAATTGATTGAAATCTTTTCTATGTTTAATAATTTCACTGTTCTTTTTCTTTATAAGTTCAATGTTTACATCTTCCTTCCCTAATTCAATTTCAATTCTTTTTGAACATAGATCTATTTTGTTTAGAAAATTACCGCCATCATGCAGAATGATATCTACCATAAATCCTAGTGTACTTAGCCTACGATATCTGGCAAGTGTGTTCTGTAAAATAGTTAATCCTTCTTTTACTTCTTCATCTTTTTTGTTGATTAATTTTAAAATCGTCTCATTTTGAGGAATATTGGCATTGATATATTGAACGATTTCTTTTAATGAGAACCTTTCAAATAAATTACTATGACTTGTTGGCTCTGTATTTTCTCTAGGACGTTCATTATATCGTCTTATTTCTAATTCATTCAATATTAATAATACATATTCTTTTAAATCTTCAAATGATTGGTTGTCTACAAGACCTTCCCTATTACTTTGATCCTTTAATTCGGGATTGCTATCTAGACCTATTGAGATATATCCAATTATTTGATTGTTAGACAAACGCATTGTCGGATTATTAACTCTTCTCTTGTCTAACCTTAGCCAGTCATTGTTTTTGTTTCCGTATGGGAGAACTCTGAAATTATCTCGATATATACTTATTCCTGATAACTCGTCTAAATCAGCTTTAATATTCTTTATTGGTTTGTCAATTTCGTTGGCTAGTAATTTAAGAGATTCATTTTCTCTGTTCCAAACTCTAAATTCAAAGGCAAACTCTCCGACTTGAGAATTTCTTTTGATTGGTTTTTTTAAGTAGAAATCTTTTACTACATTTGTGATCTCTTCTTCTTGGTTCGTTTTCTTACTAAAATATTTTAATGTGGGGATTCCAGTAGCTGATATCTTTCCTTTGATAAGATAATCCGGCTTATTAATGGTATCAGGTCTTTCTATTAAACCAGAAAAATCTTCCATTCCTTTGGGAAGTTTAAGTTCAATTAAAAAATCTTCCGTCGGAGTAATGGGGTTTAGAAGTCTAGAAAGGGCAACTCTTAATTCTCTTATCTTGTCTTCATCCCATATTGATGTTATATTTTTTAAGACTAAAGATGTACCACTGTCTTTTATTAGTTCTGGATAACGTTCATACCAATTTATTTTAATTTCGTCCAAGAAGACAGATTCATTTGAAAAAAGAGTCCAGTCAAAATCTACTATGATTTCGTTTTTTGAGATTTGTTTGGTAATAATATGTAATTGATCTGCTAATTTGGATGATGCAAATCTTCCAATACCTTTTTCTCCCGTAAATCTTCTAATTTGATTTTTATTTAAAGGATTTTTTTTGAAATTGGTTGCCGGTTGCATCCATGCATTTTCTATTGTATTTAAGTTCATTCCGTAGCCATCGTCAGTGATAGAGATGCTTGTGCCCTCTTTTTCGATAAAACGTAATGTTATTGTTTCATTTTTTTTGCTTTTCACTTTTGTGACAGCAACTTTTCCAGAAAAATCAATGACTACAATTGAAGCATTTGCGTCGTAGCTATTTTTTACTAATTCAATAATTGCTACGATATCATTGCTGATTAATTCTTCTCCTATTGTTCTGATAAGTCTTGCTTTAGGCTTGAATTCAGAAGAACCTGAACGTATGATTGGATTCATTATAGTGTTTTTACGATTACATTTGTTATTAACAATGAAACGAAATAGCTTATCTGTTTAAGCATGAGTTCTATTGGCTTTTATGTCTTTATTACATGGCTTTGTTTTATGATGTTTTTTAGATAATAGCATATTGATCTTGTTCTTGGAATGTCACACGGAATGATAACCTCAAAATTATTTCTTAGAAATTCTTTTGATAATTCACTTGTACCCATGAAGATATCAATGACTGTGAAGCTCTTATGTATCATATATATTGTTTTATTTAGGTTACAAAGATAATGAATTATTATATACATCGGTATATTGAATTGAAATGTTGTGCTTTTCAAGAAAAAAAACTTGTAATCTCTGATTAAGGCGTTGCGTTTTAATGCAATAACATATAAATTGGCAATATATAAATATTAGTTTACTATATATGCTTTACGCGATGGTATTCATTGACTTGGTTAGATTCAGAAAATGCTGATGAGGTATTATTAGAAAAAAGATTTATGTAGTATTTCATGGCTTTATGTCTTATTTTTGACAAATTTATAAAACGAATTTTGGATGATATGATATTTGCAGGATTTTTTTTAGATGAAATTTATTCTTTTTTCATTTTCTTTCTCCACCTCTGAAACCCTCTCATCAGGCTTTCTTCCTCCACCGACTCCACCATATCATATCTTACCACAAACTCATGCATTGACTTTATATACATTACCCCATTTTTGAACTTATTCTCCAACAGAAACGAATAAAGTTCCGCTTTCATTTCTACCTCAATTTCCTTTTCAATAATAAAGATACTGTCCTGACCGAAATAATTATAAACTTCCGGATTCTTCCCTTGCCTTGGGCTGGGAAGAACAAAAGTGATATTTCCAGTCTCTTTCCAGAAGACGCCTTGCGGATGAGGAACAGATAATTGATGCAGGAAGTGATAAATGGGAGTGAGGTGGGAGAGGTGGATTGGAATGGGGAGCCTTGAA
>OAVV01001093.1_pt1 | contig 14749 bp, 12 predicted proteins | sample 1501401 | NCBI WGS metagenome assembly OAVV01 (sample SAMEA2580098, study PRJEB22360) | human gut metagenome | biome: human gut; feature: human-associated habitat; material: faeces | place: Denmark | collected 2008/2010 | reverse complement strand
TTGACGTAGCCTAAAGGGGCGACCCGGAAATAATGGGCCCCCCCGCCTCAAGCGGCTCTTCTTCTGCCGCAAATTCACCGTAACAATTATCGACAAAGCAAATAGTTTGAGGGCTTGCTTCGCGCACAATCTCTAAAATCTTACGAATATCTTCTATACGTAAAGACGGACGAGAGCTGTATCCGCGCGAACGTTGTAAAAGCACCACTTTTGGCTTACGTTCTGACACGACTCGACGAATACCTTCCAAATCATATGTATTGTCCTTCAGTGGTACCTCTTCATAATATACGCCCTTGTTTTTTAAAGAATTGCGACTGTCTCTGGCATAACCGATGACTCCCTGCATCGTATCATAAGGAGCACCAATTAAAGAAACAAGCAGGTCTCCTTTTTCCAAGAGAGCGCATAACACCGTAGCCAATGCATGAGTCCCCGATACAAAATGGGGTCTGACGATAGCCTTTTCAGCCTTAAATACTTCGGCATACACTTCATCGAGCTTTTCCCGACCTATGTCGCTGTATCCGTAGCCACTGGATCCGGCAAAATGATAGGCCGAAAGCCGAGCTTCTTTAAAAGCTTCCAAGACCTTTTGCGTGTTTTTTAACGCCGTATGGTCGATCAATTCGAATTGTTCGGCACATTCTTTTAATGCTTCTCGTCTGATTTGTTCAATATCCACGTTATTTCACCTTCTGCTCGACTTTCGAGCCCCATTCATTTTCTATATCTTGAATAACGGCAGACGCCAACTCATCTTCCGTTACAAAATCATCCTTTTCATACCATCGAATATACGGCATACGCTTAAACCACGTCATTTGCCGCTTCGCAAAGTGACGAGTTCTCTTCTTAATAAGCTCGCTCGCCGCCTCTAACGATAACTGACCGTCCAGATACAGGACCAGTTCCTTATACCCTATGGCCTTCATGGCCTGAGCTTCAGGCGAAACGCCGTCTTGCAACAACTGCTGTACCTCGTCGATCCAACCGGCTTCAATCATAGCATCTATACGCTTTTCGATACGTTCATACAAGACCTGTCGCGGTAAGGATAGGCCGATGACAAAGGCATGATAAAGCGGTCCGCCCGCCTTTTGCGGCATAACCGCCGCCGCACCGTCGCCCTTTTCAATGGCGCCTACCAAGCGGACAAGCCGATGAGAATTGGACAATAACTCATGCCAATCCGGAGGTTCATACCCCGTTTTTTCTGTAATGTACGCTTTCAACTCTTCTTCCGACAAAGCGGCAATACGGCTCAAAGCGGCCTGCCGTTCTTCCTTGGAATGACGCTTCGCCTTAAACTCGTATCCTTCCAAAAGAGACTGTACGTACAATCCCGTACCGCCGACGAGGATGGGAATCTTACCTCTTTCATGCAAGTCTTCAATCGTAGTCCGTGCCGCCTCTTGAAAGGCTGCAGCAGAAAAGTCTTCATTCGGTTCGATAATATCTATAAGATGGTGGCGATAGGTCGCCAGCTCATCCTTGGTCGCCTTAGCCGTACCGATGTCCATGCCCTTATACACTTGATACGCATCGGCCGATACTAATTCCGTTTGAAACCGTTCGGCCAGTTTAAAACTGAGCGCCGTCTTACCCACGGCCGTAGGGCCGATGATGGCGATTATTTCATTCATTTACGACTACACTCCAATACGGCATAAGAAATACGACTGTATCTTCCGCCGCCGACTTTTAAATTATCATATTTTCCGAATAATTCCGAAAAATCACGTCCTTTAATGACCACTCGTTTTCTGGCCTTACAAAGAGCCAAATCTATCATATCCGTCGTCAAAGGGACATGACAAACAACATCACGTAAAGGCGTAAAATTACTGCTTTCTTGAACGGGCCTGGTAAACATGGGATCAAAATAAATAATATCGTACGACTTATCCTTAATCGAAGTAAGAACGGACTCGTAAGTATTGTACGTCAAATGTATATGTCGTAAAGCCTCCGTTACAGCCCGGCGTTCATGTACATATCTGGAAAATCCCCAAGCCGTTACTCTTGCGAGTAAAGGAGACGCCTCTACGGCATCGACGCGCGACCCCCGAGGCAATCCGTAAGAGGCGACGAGGGCATCCGAGCCGAGACCGCAGGTACAGTCCAGAAACTCAACGGGTCTCGTAGCGGCAACGGCATCAAGAAAGCGATCGCCCTTACCCGAATCGATTTGACGGATACGCAACTCCGCCATACTGGGATGAAAGTGATGCCTGCCGCCTTCAGTCCGTATTTCAGGCCCCATGTTCGTATATATAATCAGGTCTTCATACAGATTGTGAAGTTCTTCTTCCCCTCGTCCTTGGCGAGGTACAAAATGGGCGCCGACCTCATCGGCCCAAGCTTTCGCTTCGTCTTTTAACGATACTTCACCTTTTAAAGACGTAGTCACATAAACAGGTACTCTTTCCATCTTAAGTCCGTTTAAATAACTTTGCCAATTCGCCTGGCGTAAAGCGAACGATAATAGGGCGTCCGTGCGGGCATACATAAGGAGTTTCCGTATGGAAGAGGGCTTCCAACAGTTCCTTCATTTCTCGAACATTCAAGGTATCTCCGGCCTTTACCGCTCCGTGACACGACAAATATGCCAAGGACGAATGGCGTAGCGTCGCCTTATCCGTCTGCGGACTTTCATGCAAAATATGACAAATTTTCTGCAACGAATCGGCAATTTGTGACGTAGGTAAATCAGCGGGAATCGCTTCCATCCGCAAGGTCGTCGGGCCTGCCTCCGTATAAATATAGCCTAAATCTCGAAAAACCTCTTCTTTTTCCGAAAACAGTTGCATGTCACTACTGTCGGCTTCGACAAACTCGGCGGTCAACAACTGTTGACTAGGCATACTTTCCGTACGTTTACAGAATTTATCATACCGAACCCGTTCATGGGCTGCATGTTGATCGATAATATATAAATCTTCACCCTTCTTCGCCACAATATAGCAATCCGCTACGGCTCCCAAGGGAATGAAGACGTCTTCATCACCGTCAAAATGAATAACGGAATGTTCCTTCACCGACTCCGATAACTCTTCCCGAACTGCCGAGAACGGATTTTCTTCTCCCGCCGCATACGCTTTTACATGAGGTTCCGGCGTATAAGGCTTATCTTGCCGTTGTACAGGCACATAACCGTGTTCCAACGAGCCGCCATTATTTTTTCGCCCCTCAGTCGAAAATCCACCGTCTCGGGGTGTAGAGAAGGTAAAGCTTCCCTGTCTGTTCTCAACTTCTTTCGCAGGCACAGCCTTTTCAATTTGGCGCGTTGACAAATTAACGGGTGTCGCAATTTGTTCGGGCTTTTCCCGACTCATTAAGGCCGTAATAATACAATGATATACGGCTCGATACATCTGCTGTTCATCGGCAAACTTGATTTCCGTCTTAGCCGGATGAACGTTTACATCAATAGTTGCCGGATCCGTTTCTACATACAAGAGGGCAAAGGGATATCCCGACTTGGGTAACATGGCATGGTAGGCGTTTTCAATAGCCTTAAAGACGACAGCATTGTGAATGACTCGTCTATTGACTATACAGGTCTGCCAGGCACGCGTACTCTTTAATAAGGACGGCTTACCGACAAAGCCGTGTATCGTAAAATTTTCATTTTCATAAGTTACGGGAAATACTTCCTTGGCTACAGCCGCGCCGTAAATGGCGGCAATCGTTTCCAAATCATCCCCCGTTCCTCCTGTCTGTAAGACCGTGCGGCCGTTGTTAATAAACGTAAAAGCCACGTCCGGACGAGTTAGGGCCAGCTTCGTAATAATATCGGAAATCTTCGAACTTTCCGTCCGTTCACTTTTCATAAACTTTTTTCGAGCCGGCGTATTGAAGAACAAGTTGCGCACTTCCATGGTCGTACCGACGGAAGCACCCGTGTGTTCTTCTTCTTTAACGGAACCGCCCGACAGTACCATACGAAAAGCCAGGTCCGTATCATTCATGCGAGTCGTCATGACCAGTTCGGAAACGGCGGCTATACTCGGTACGGCTTCACCGCGAAATCCTAAGGAGGTAATGGAAAAAATATCTTCAATAGAACTTATCTTACTCGTTCCGTGACGAATAATACTCTTTTTCGCATCTTCTTCACTCATGCCGCTGCCGTTATCGCTGACACGCATATATGAACTGCCTCCGTCGGCAATTTCTATTTCTACCGTTGTAGCCCCTGCATCCAGGGCATTTTCCGTCAATTCCTTAATAACCGAGGAGGGACGTTCAACTACTTCACCGGCTGCAATTTTATTGGCTGTTTTTTCATCGAGTATATGTATAATGGAGCTCACGAAATACCGCTTCCTTTCTTGGCTTCACGTTGCAAATCATGCAAAAACGAAATGGCTTCGATGGGGGTCATGCTCATAACATCTACATGGAGCAACTTGTCCGTTACGGCATCTGTAAACAGTCCCGGTGCCGCATAAGTCGCTTCCTCATCGGGGGTCTGTCGCGACGGCACTGCCTCAGCACCGCCTTCCAATTCTTCCAAAATAACTTCGGCACGCTTCAAAAGACCTTCGGGAAGGCCCGCCAAACGAGCTACATGTAAGCCGTAACTGCGATCGGCTCCGCCCGGTATAATACGCCGCAAGAATTTGATGGACTTGCCCCGTTCTCGAACGGCGACGGTATAGTTCTTCAAAAGACTTGATTCGTCCGCCATGGAAACCAACTCATGATAGTGCGTGGCAAAGAGAGTAAATGCGTGAACGTGTTTTAAACAATATTCAATAACCGCCTTGGCAATGGACATACCGTCGAAGGTACTCGTACCTCGGCCGATCTCATCCAAAATCAACAAACTGCGGCACGTGGCATGTTTTAAAATATAGGATACTTCCTTCATTTCCGTCATAAACGTACTTTGACCCGTTAAAATATCGTCACTGGCACCGATACGCGTAAAAATCCTGTCAACAGGGCAAATATCGGCACTCTCGGCAGGGATAAAAGATCCCGTCTGTGCCATTAATATCAAGACTGCCGTCTGGCGCATATACGTCGATTTACCAGCCATATTGGGTCCCGTTATAACAAGAACTTCGTGATCCGTATGGTTAAGCGTAACATCATTAGGCACAAAGAGTTCGTTTTTATTATACTGCTCAATAATGGGATGACGACCTTCTTCGATGCGAATGACTTCACGGCTGTTTAATGCAGGCCGTACGTAGCGATTCTCCTTGGCACATACGGCCAGGCTGTACAAGCTGTCCGCTACAGCTACGGCACGAGCCGTTTCCTGCATGGCCGCAATATGGCCGCGAACTTCTTCGCGCAACTGTGTAAACAGTTTATACTCCAAAGCAGTCAATCGTTCCTGAGAAGTCAATACCTTTACTTCAAAATCTTTCAGTTCCGGAGTAATATACCGTTCCGCGTTGACCAAGGTCTGTTTACGTACATAATAAGGCGGAATCGGTTTCGTATTGGCGTGGGAGATTTCAAAATAATAGCCGAATACCTTCGTATAGCCGATTTTCAGCTTAATTCCCGTACTTTCTTTCTCCCGTTCTTCCAAGTCACGTAAAAAGGCATGACTGTTTTCGGATATGCTGCGAATTTCATCCAATTCTTCATTATATCCGTCACGAATGACACCGCCGTTACGAATAACCGCAGCCGGTTCTTCCTTAACGGCACGACAAAGCAAATCGTACACGTAAGAATGAACATCCATGCATTCATTCAGTCTTTGTAAAATAGGCGCTCCCGCCTGTGATAAGATATGTTTTACGTCCGGCAGAATACGTAACGATTCACGCAAAGCTGTCATATCCTTAGGCCCGGCCGTACCCGTGCCGATACGTGTCAAAATACGTTCGAAGTCATAAATCTTATCCAACGTATCGCCCAAGTCCTGACGCATAATTTCATGGCGTACCAAATCCTCTACGCCGTCTTGCCGTTCCGTTATATCGTGAAGATTCAACAAAGGGGCTTCCAACCACTTACGCAATAAACGTCCGCCCATAGCCGTCTTCGTCCGGTCCAGCACGTCGAGAAGAGTTCCCTTGCGGCGACCGTCACGTACGTTCTGAGTAATTTCCAAATGGCGTAGACTCGATGCATCAACAAGCATATTGCGTTCTGTCGTCAAAGGCCTCAACGAAGCGATATGAAAGACGTCTGCCTTCACCGTCTCTTTTACATAGGACAACAAGATACCGATAGTGTAGGCCGCTTCCCTTGCCGCCTGAAAAGCGTCTTCATCAAAATAATCGACACCTGTACGTGAATAGTCTATATCCCCTTGCACCTCGTAGAGCGTAAAAGCACAATGATTCAGCCGTTCCGTAACGAAACGGCGTAAAGAGGTAATAATTGCCGACTCCTTCGTATATACCACTTCCGCCGGTTCATACAAGGCAAAGACATCAAAAAGTCGATCTTGGGTTTCGTCGTCTCCGCAGGCCATCCACAGAGCTTCTCCTGTCGTCACATCCGTCAGTACAAGCTGAATACCGCCGTCTTCTTCCCCTACAGCGGCAATATAGTTATTCTTCTTCGACGCCACGGCATGCTCCATCGTCACTGTACCGGGCGTAATGACACGAATGATTTCTCGCTTCACAAGACCTTTTACAGACTTCGGATCTTCCATTTGCTCGCAAATGGCGACTTTATAACCCTTATGAACAAGGCGTTCAATATATGTATCGGCAGAATGAAAGGGAACGCCGCACATGGGTACGCGTTCCTTATTGCCGCCGGCACGGCCGGTCAAGGTTAAATCCAATTCACGCGACGCCGTCAAGGCATCTTCAAAAAATAATTCATAAAAATCGCCTAAGCGAAAAAACAGCAGTTTATCGGCACACGTCTCCTTGACTTCCAGATACTGCTTCATCATGGGCGTTAACTTCATTTCTTCGGCCACAATCTTCCTCCCGTTTCAGGACATGACCTTTAAGGACCCAAGTCTGTCCCTTATCCACATGCACTCGTATAGTATCACCGACGACGCTCGTCCCGTCGTTTTCCCAAATGATCATCTTATTGCCCCGCGTCCTGCCGAACCAATGATTTTCATCATTTTTCGTAGGTCCTTCGACAATGACTTCATAGTCTTTACCTTCCATCTTTACGTTATAAGCCAGGCTGATTTCATTCTGCACATCAGCCAATCGCTTCAAACGTCGGCTCTTTTCATCTTGAGAAATCTGATTATCCATCGTCGCTGCCGGCGTTCCCGTACGGGGCGAATAAATAAAGGTATAGGCCATGTCGTAGCGTACGCGCCTCAATAAATCCAGAGTTTCTTGAAACATGGCTTCCGTTTCACCGGGAAAACCGACAATAATATCGGTCGTCAAGACGGCTTGAGGCATCTTTTCGCGAATGTACGAAACCAGTTCTTCATAGTGTTCCGTCGTATAACCGCGATTCATGCGTTTTAAAAGTTCCGTAGACCCGCTCTGCACAGGCAAATGAATATGGGATACTACCTTCTTGCACTGAGCGATGGCGTCTATCATGGTAAAAGTCATATCCTTCGGATGGCTGGTCATATAACGAACCCGTTCAATGCCGTCAATGTCTTCTATAGCATATAAAAGAGCTGAAAAATCCGTACCGTCCTTAAAATCTAGCCCATATGAATTGACGTTTTGACCCAGTAGTGTAATTTCCTTATAGCCTTCTTTTGCTAAATTGTGAATTTCTTCTACAATTTCTTCAAGGGGGCGGCTCACTTCGCGACCGCGCACATACGGAACAATACAATACGTACAAAACTTATTGCACCCGTTCATAATGGGAACCCAGGCGAAGAACTTCTGGAATCGCTTCGTCGGTACGGCGTGGAATACATTGTCTTCCATTTCCGTAGCCAACATGTGGCTTTCCTTCTGTCCCTCTTTTTCCTTGATTAAATCAATGAGCTTATGTATATTATGTGTGCCGATGACCAGGTCCAAATGAGGGGCCCGTTTAAAGAGACGGTCCTGCCATTCCTGAGCCATGCACCCCGTTACGGCTAAAATCAAATCCTTGTTCCGCGCCTTCAAATGCTTAAACTCGCCGATTTTTCCCAGTACCTTGTCTTCCGCCGTCTCACGTACACAACACGTATTCATAAGAATGACATCAGCCAACTCCGGATCTTCCGTCGGCGTGTATCCCAGCTCTTCCAACTGCCCTGCATACCGTTCCGAATCGGACTCGTTCATCTGACAACCGTAGGTCATTAAACAATAGTGCTTACTTGCCAATAAATCCATGTATAGTCTCCGTTACCTTCTTTTTATAATACTTTTGAAATTCGTTTTTATATTTACAATGAACCGAATCCCCTATAACTTTCCTAATAGATTATTATACGTTATCCATAGCCTAAAGACAAAGAGTATATAGACAATAAAATAATTCTATTATCCTTGGAACTTCTTCCTAACATCTCTTTCAAGGTGATAAGCCATCTATTTTTCTGTTATAATTCTGTTATAATATTGTTATAATACACAATTAGGAGGTCAATATCATGTTTTGTACGAAATGTGGCAAAGAGTTGCAAAACGAAGCTAATTTTTGTGCTAATTGTGGACACAAAGTCCAAGCCGTTGTTGATAGCAAAATGGCTGAAGATCCCGAGTTAATTCCCATTACATTGCCCACAGTTTTAAACAATGTAGAATTTGATGCTGTTGGGTTTGCCATTGAATACCAATTATTTAATCGATTGAAATGTAATGGTATTCAAGCAATGAAAGATTTAAGAGTTGCCACTAATTGTAAGTTGTCAGAGGCTACTAAGTGTGTGACAACACTTCAAAAAGACGAACATTTAAAGCAACTTGTACAAACTGAAGAAAAAAGACGCGCCGATTCCTTCCAAGCAGAGGCTGATAGTTTGACAGGAGTATTTTGCCCGAAGTGCCATTCTAAACACATTAGCATAGATAAAAAAGGATATAGTCTTGGAAAAGGACTTGTCGGAGCAATTCTTGTCGGTCCTGTCGGATTTATTGCTGGAGCCCACAAAGCAAACAAACACAGATTCTTGTGTCTTGACTGTGGTCATATATGGAAATAAAACAATATATATCCATATTTAACACAGGGAGATAATAAAATGAGAAAGAAATTAGTATTAGCAATAATATTTGCATTATCTTCGATAATGATGGTTAGCGCTAAAGAATTTAATGATGCCCGCTGGCAATGGTTTTATTCTAATTCTGACTATACAGGGAAGGTCGATTTAAACACATTATCTTACGATCCGGCAACTGATACTGCTAGAGCATGGGCTGTATGGGTTCGTACATCGGGTGTTCAAGAACTCTTATCTTATAGAATCCATTTTTCAAATAATTCTGTTGACCTATTTGATAGGAATATATATCGAAATGGATCGGACTCAATCATTAATAACTATAATTTCAATGGTAAAAATCATGTCGCCGCTCCAGGCATGGGTGATGAAGCCCTTATTGCCTCTGTTAAAGGACTCGTTGGCCGGGATACTAAATTAGCCGACTATAAGAAACAGAAGGCAGATGAAGCGCGGGCAATAGCTGAGGAAAAAGCAAAGCTAGAAAAAGCCCAACAGGAAGAACGAATTGCCCAACAAAAAGCCGCTGAAAAGAAAGCTAGACATGAACATAATCGCAGTATTATTAGGGGAATTTTGGGAATATAATAGAAGATTTAAAAATGAGAATCGTATCATTAATTTTTTATTCTGACCTATACGCCCTTCGGCAACACTCCGATGATATAATATTAAACTAACGCTGATATATACCTACACGGGCCTCAGATTAAATGAATTACAGACTATAAGCTTGATGATATCCATTAAAAACGATATATGATTGACAGATCTAAAACTGAAGCCTGTAAAAATCGATTCATATCAATCGGCAGAGTGCATCTCCCCTTTCATCAAGGAGTTAATCCTAGCAGACCCAATTTAAGCGCATAGAATATCTTCATCTCGATGGACAGCAATACCGGAATTGATGAGATTATAATTGTTGCCCACGCTAGCAAGAATAATATTCCCTAGGAAGTCTATACACATAAAACCATACAATAATATATTGATACAGTTAACCGATTACCGTATGTTGATACTCTAGTAAAAAGTGCGCAATAGTTATTAACGTAGAGAAAATTTAATGATTTTTGTTAATTTTGAATAAGAAAGCCAGTAAACATAAGTGTTTACTGGCTTTCTAAATTTTCGTTCTTACTCTGCTTTATGTTCTTTCCTTAATAGCCTTTACAATCCGCTTCATCCCTTCTGCAATGAGGGTCCGAGGCATAGCCAGGTTGAGTCGTATATAGCCCTGTGCATTATCTACGAAGAGAGCGTCCCCTCCTTCGAGAAGAACGCCGGCTTTGTTGGCGAAGAAGTCGGGAATATCTTCTACGTCAGCCAGATACGCACTTAAGTCTACCCATGCCAGATAGGTGGCATCGGGAATGACAAAATGTGTTTCCGGCAATTCCCTGTCGAGTGTCTCCTTAACAAAGGCGAAGTTTCCGTCCAAGTAGGTCTTCATTTGATCAAGCCATTCCCCGCCTTTTTCATAAGCTGCCTGATGCGCCGCAATGGCTAAGGGATTAACGTTCATAGCGTACGAATTGGTATAGGCAATATACCATTCTTTCAACGTTTCATCTCGAATCAGGATTTCCGCAAACATAAGTCCCGCCATATTAAAGCATTTAGAAGCAGAGGTGCAAACAATAAGTTTGTTATAATCGGGCATAATTTTAGCCATAGGAATGTGCCGCTTCCCTTGGCGCAGAAGGTCACAATGAATTTCATCGCTAATAATCCAAAGGTTATGTTTTTCTACAATAGCCGCAACCTTCTTCAATTCCTCTTCCGTCCATACACGACCGGTCGGATTGTGAGGGTTACACCAAATCAAAAGCTTCGCCATAGGATGTGCGGCCGCCTTTTCCAAAGCGTCAAAGTCGATTTGCCAAACGCCCTGTTTATCTTTAACCAGACGATTGAAAACGGCCTGTTTTCCGTTGTACGTTAAAGGATGCTTAAAGTACCCGTAAGCCGGGGTATTGACAATGGCGTATTCGTGGTCCGTCAAAATAAATTCCGTCAACTTATAAAGAGCGGGAATGATGCCGAGAGAAAAGCAGAAATCCTTTCGTTCATAAGTCCAGTCGTACATTTTTTTACTCCACTTGTTATAAGCGTCGTAAAATTCCTGTTCAAAAACCTGACTATAGCCGAGAATTCGCTTATCCAAGCGTTCTTTTATGGCATCAATAATATGGGGGCACATGGCAAATTCCATATCGGCTACCCACATGCGAATAAATTCTTCGTCTTTAAAAGGGAACTTCTTTTTTCCTTCAAAATCATGAAAAATATAACCGCGGAATCCGTCCGTATTCATGGCATTTGTATGCCGACGATCGACAATCTCATCAAAATTATACTTCATTTTAATCCCCCTAAATCAGTATATTTTAAAACTTAAAGTCATCATATCACACTGATTTTTGCTATGTCAAAGTAAAATGCCGACATACAAAAAACCGTGAAAAACCGCTACTTTACACCCAAATAGACTTATATACATCGCACGGCTACGATGTATCGGCAAGTCTTCACGGTATACAAAACGCCGGACAGACTATGTACTTTCACATTGCCTGTCCGGCATTTTGAGCCTATCAACTTATTCAGTTATCTGCAACTACCGGCCTGAAAAGGTCTTTACTACATCCAGACGCTGAATGGCCCGTTTCAATGCCAATTCGGCACGAACGTGGTCGATTTTTTCATTCTTGCTTGCTAAGCGGTCTTCCGCTCTATGTTTAGCGGCTTTCCCTCTCTTTTTGTTTCTAGTCTGGAGGTTCCGCTCTCTTTACGTCAATATCTTCAGGAAGTTCGGCCGCCGGCGTTACGATGGTGACCTTATTATCATTGACTTCCATGAAACCTTTGGCAACGGCGATCTTCTTTTCCGCTCCCTCTTTGGTAACCGTAAGGGGCCAAATGTCAAGAGATGCGATTAAGGGTGCATGACCGTGCATGACACCCAAATCACCGTCTAAAGCGCGCACAAGAACAAACTCTACATCATCGCAATATACGGAAGCATCAGGTGTAATGACCTCCAGACGGAGCGTTCTAGCGGTTTCTTCCATAGACTATTCTCCCTTCAGAGTCTTAGCCTTTTCGTACGCTTCCTCAATATTGCCGACCAGATAGAAAGCTTGTTCCGGCATGTCATCGCACTTACCGGAAAGAATTTCTTTAAAGCCCGCAATAGTTTCTTTCAACGGAACATAGCGACCGGGTTGACCCGTAAACTGTTCCGCAACGGCGAAAGGCTGACTGAGGAAACGCTGTACCTTACGAGCACGTGCAACCGTAAGCTTATCATCTTCCGACAATTCATCAATACCCAAGATGGCGATAATATCCTGCAAATCCTTGTACTTTTGAAGGATTGCCTGTACTTCGCGAGCCGTTTCGTAATGTTCTTCCCCGATAATATGAGGATCCAAAATACGCGATGTCGAGTCAAGGGGATCGACGGCCGGGTAAATACCCAATTCGGCGATTTGACGAGACAATACGGTCGTTGCATCCAAATGGGCGAACGTAGCGGCCGGAGCCGGGTCAGTCAAGTCATCGGCAGGGACGTAAACGGCCTGTACCGATGTAATCGAACCTTCCTTCGTCGACGTAATACGTTCCTGCAAGGCGCCGACGTCCGTGCCGAGCGTAGGCTGATAACCTACGGCTGACGGAATACGACCGAGCAATGCCGATACTTCCGAACCGGCCTGAATGAAACGGAAAATATTGTCGACGAACAAAAGCACGTCCTGATGTTCTTTATCGCGGAAGTATTCCGCCATTGTAAGACCCGTAAGGCCTACGCGCATACGAGCTCCGGGCGGTTCGTTCATCTGACCGTATACCAAAGCGGTCTTACTGATAACGCCCGATTCCTTCATTTCGTTCCACAAGTCGTTACCTTCACGTGTACGTTCACCTACGCCCGTAAATACGGAGTAGCCGCCGTGTTCCGTTGCGACGTTATGAATCAATTCCATAATAAGGACCGTCTTACCTACACCGGCACCGCCGAAGAGGCCAATCTTACCGCCCTTGGCATAAGGAGCGATAAGGTCAACGACCTTAATCCCTGTTTCCAGGATTTCCATCGTCGGCGACAAGTCGTCAAATTTAGGTGCCGGCCGGTGAATCGGCCAATAATCTTCAGCCTTTACCGGTTCGTCTACCTTATCAACCGCTTCGCCGAGGACGTTGAAAATACGTCCCAACACGCCCTGACCAACAGGAACGCGAATAGGAGCACCCGTATTTTCAGCGGCCATACCGCGCACCAAGCCGTCCGTAGAGCTCATGGCAACGCAACGGACAACATCGTCGCCCAAATGCTGCATGACTTCGGCTACGAGATTTACGGTCTGGTCACCTTCGCCGCCTGTAATGCGGATAGCCGTGTAAATAGGCGGTAAGTCTTTTTCCACAGAAAATCGCACGTCAATTACCGGGCCGATGACCTGGATGACTTTACCAAAATTATCACTCATGAAGAGGTTCTCCTCTCTACTTTAATACTTGTATCTTACTGCAACGCATTCGCACCGCTGACGATTTCCGTCAATTCGTTCGTAATGCCTGCCTGACGTACCTTGTTATAATGAACCGTCAGGCGGTCGATCAGTTCGCCTGCATTATCCGTTGCCGATGTCATGGCCGTCATGCGGGCTCCGAGTTCACTCGCCGCCGACTGAAGCAGACTGTTATAGACAAAGGCTTCCAAATACGTAGGCACCAAGGATGTGAGAACTTGGTTACTGTCGGGAGCAAAAAGATATTCTTCCTTCACTCCTTCTTCTTCGTTCAAATCCGCATCAATAGGAAGCAGCTTAGATACGGTTACGTCCTGAACCAGGGCCGAACGGAATTTCGTATATAAAACACAGACTTCATCTACTTCACCGTCCATAAAGCGTTTCACCGCTTCATGCATAACGGTTTGAGCGTGATGATACTGCGGCTTATCCGAAAACCCGCTCCACTTGCCGGCAGGTGTAATACGAAGGCGTTTCAAATACTCAACGGGCTTACGACCGGTCACGAGAAAGGTTACCGCATCTCTGCCCTTTTCGGCAACGATAGCGGCCATGGCTTTATTGATATTCGAACTGAAAGCTCCGGCCAAGCCTTTATCGGCACCGACAACAATATAGCAAGTACGTTTTACTTCCCGTTGTTCAAACAGGGGACCGGCTTCACCGCTTGCGGCAGCTGCCAATCGACGCAACATGGCTTCGATTTTATCGGTAAAAGGAGCCGTTGCCAAAGCGCGATCCTGTGCACGACGCAGACGTACGGAAGATACCATCTTCATGGCCTTCGTAATCTGTTGAGTATTCGTTACGGACTTAATCCGTCTGTTTATCTCGCGTGCACTCGGCATAGACTATTCCTCCTCTTTAACGAGTTCATGATCGGCGCCGAACAATTTAATAAATTCTTCAACCGCCTTCTTGAGGATAGCTTCATCTTCTTCACCGAGTTGCTTCGTGTCTTTAATGTGGCTGCCCACATCGGGATACTGAGCATGCATGAACTTGATGAATTTTTCTTCAAATTCCGCAACGTCTTCAACCTTAATCGGCATGAGATAGCCTTTTACGGCTAAGTAAATCTGCATAACCTGGTCTTCAACAGCCATCGGCTGGTACT
>OAVV01001069.1_pt1 | contig 15021 bp, 16 predicted proteins | sample 1501401 | NCBI WGS metagenome assembly OAVV01 (sample SAMEA2580098, study PRJEB22360) | human gut metagenome | biome: human gut; feature: human-associated habitat; material: faeces | place: Denmark | collected 2008/2010 | reverse complement strand
TACCATTAATGAGCAGATGCAGGAGACAGTACCGGAGCCGATGCTGCTAATGGCGGTAACGGTGGAGCAGGTATCGAGGGAGAGATCACCCCTACCATAGATGGCGGTACAGTAACCGGCGGAAATGGCGGCAAGGGAGGATCCTCAGACACCGGTGCACCGGGCAATGGTGGAAACGGTGGAACCGGAATCAGCGCAGGCGATAAGACCATCACCATCAATCCTGGCGGAACTGTCAAAGGCGGTGATGCAGGAAACGGCGGAAACGCAACAGGAGATAACACGAACCCGGGCGGAAACGGAGGAAACGGCGGTACAGGAACCGAGACCACACAGCCGGGAAAGACCGATAATAACGGTGGAACAACATCCGGTGGAAATGGCGGAGACGGCGGTAAATCCGACAATGGAAACGGTGGAAACGGCGGCAACGGCGGCAGCGGCTCCACAGGAGAAAGCAATAACAACGGCGGCACGAACAGTGGCGGCAACGGCGGAAATGGCGGAGACTCAGACAAGGGCAACGGCGGAACCGGCGGTAATGGAGGAAGCTCAGGCGAAACCGGAGGAAACGGTGGTAACAACACCGGAGGAAACGGTGGAACCGGCGGAGATTCCAACAACGGCAATGGTGGCTCCGGCGGAAACGGTGGAGAATCCAACAGTGGAACCGGAGGTAACGGCGGAAATGGCGGGGACTCCAACAACGGAACCGGAGGAAACGGTGGAACCGGCGGTGAATCCAACAGCGGAAACGGTGGAAACGGAGGCGATGGAGGAAACGGTAAGAATCCGGGCAACGGCGGAAACGGCGGCGGCTCCAACAGTGGAAACAACGGCAGCTCCGGCAGTGACGGCAGCAAACCAGACAACAACGGCGGAAATAACGGCGGCAACAACAACGGCGGAAACAATAACGGCGGAAACAGTAACGGCAATGGTGGCAGCAACGGCGGAGGTAACGGAAACAATAACGGCGGCTCCGGCAGTGGTGGAAACGGTAATGGCGGAAACGGAAGCGGCAATAACAGCGGAAACGGAAGCAATAATGGAAGCAGTAGCAATGGAAACGCGAACGGAACCAATACCGGTGTCACAGATGGCAAGACCAATGCCACAGATATCGCTGCAGCGGATGGAAACAATGCGTCCGGCGGAAACAAAAACAACAAACACAACAGAAACAACAAGTCAGACCAGGCGGATGGTGAGGATGTGACAGAAGGTACAGAGACCGGTGCAGATACAGGTTCTGATGATACTACAGACGTCGCAGACAGCACAGAGACCGGAGCAGATGCAGACGGAAGCGGAAACACAGACGACAGCATCCCGGCAGACAGCAGTGATGCAGACGGACACATCAGCTTCGCAGACTGCGGATTCCACTGGTATCCAGTCATACTGATCCTTGTGATCGCAGGATACACAGTCCTGCGTATCCGGAAGATCCGCGAGGAACTTGACGGAGAGTAAGACAGTAACCCCAAAAGATACCAGAACGAAAAAACAATCCCGGGGATATCCACATATCCCCGGACAATAAAAAAACAAGAAAGACCTATCATCTAAACTTACAAACAACAAACCAAAATGATATATGTAATTTTTCCAAAATACTTACTTACAAAATATCTGACATGAGCGGGCAGGACAGGAAAGATCCCTGTCAGACCCATTCATGGCAGAAATACGGGGAACAGGAGGATAAGGACCATGGATCCTGAAAGAAGAAAAGCACTGCGGAAGACGCAGAAAAAATGTATCGCAGCCCAGGTGGTGATGTGTGCAGCCTATATATCAGCGGGCATCTTACTGGCTGTGACAGGCAGGCACTGTGTGGCAGATACTCCGATCTATATAGCCGGCGCAGTCATCACAGCCGGCTGCATGGCAGCTCTTGCAGTGTTTGAGTCAAGACTTTCAAGAGAACTTGCAGGATGACATAACAGGGGCAGCGCAGGCTGCCCCTGTTGTGCCTGAAAAAGGGATTATAAGGAAGTGACAGATCATGAAAGACAGGAATTTTGTTGAGGAAATAGAAAAGTTAAGGACAGCCGTCTTAGGGTATGACCGTGAGGAAGTCGTGCTCTACATCAGGGAGCTGGTGGAGTACTATGGACAGAAGAACGAGGAGACAGTGAGGGAACTATATCTGGAAAAGATGCAGCTTGCGGCAGAGAACGCAGGACTGCGGGCACAGATCCCCACACAGGAGAAGCTCTATGCGGAGGCAGAAGGAAAGGCGGAGAAGATCCTGGGCGGTGCAAAGGAGACTGCGGCGGCCATCCTCGACCATGCCGGCACCGAAAAGGAACGCATGCTCAGAGAGGCCGGGGAAGCAGAAAAGAGGATCCTTGCAGAAGCGGACAGAAAGGCAGGGGAGACCCTTGCAGAGGCGGACAGGAAGGCAGGGGAGACCCTTGCAGAGGCGGACAGAAAAGCAGGGGAGACCCTTACAGAGGCAGAGAGGAAGGCAGGGGAGATCCTTGCAGAGGCAGGGCGGCAGGCGGAGGAGATCCTTGCAGAGGCAGGGCGGCAGATGGATGTCATCCTGACAAAGACAAGGGAGAAAGTGGAGAAGCAACAGGCGCTCTACCATCAGTACCGCAGCCGTCTGGAAGCCTTGAAAAACGGCCTGGACTGCATCTTTGCAGGGTGTCCGCCGGAGGAAGACACCCGGGATCTGCATGGAAAGCCGCAGAGACCGGGACAGATACAGGCAGACGGACTGGAAGAGACCGGTCTCCGGGAACAGCCATGAACGGGGGAGAACAGTACAGCCTTGACATGGCACTCCTGAAGATCCGCGAGGAAAAACGGAAAAGAAAGATGCGCTCAGAGCGGGCCGTCATCCTGTTCGTGGTCTGGATCCTGGTGTTCAGGGTGTGCGGGATCATGCGCGTGGATGGGAATTCCATGCGCCCTGCCTGCCATCCCGGGGATATCGTGTTCTTCCTGCGCATCCTCCCGGACGGCGTGGGCTATGGGGATGCCGTCATCTTAAAGGATGCATCCGGGGAATACCTGATCAAGCGCATCGCAGGGCTGCCGGGGGATGTGATGGAGGTGGACCGTGAGGGACACCTGACAAGGAACGGCGCAGAAGTGCAGGAGACGGATGTCATCTATGGCATGTCGGAAACAGGAGACAGCGTGGATTATCCGTACACCGTGCCGGAAGGGAGTTATTTCTTCCTCGGGGACAACCGCCCGGTGTCTTTAGACAGCAGGATGCTCGGTGCGGCAGGAAGGGAAGAGATAAAAGGAAAGGTCATCTGGGCAGCGGGGGCTGGGAGATGGAACAAAAAAACAGGTAAGAGGTAAAAGACCATGAGCATTACAGGAGCTTATACTTGGGAAGATATTTCCAGTCTTGGGATGGAAGCTTATTTCCAGCCCATCTACAACGTGGAAAAGCACAGGATCACTGGGCTTGAGGCACTGTTCCGTGCAAGGGACGGGCAGGGAGGTTTCCTCGACCCGGAGAGCCTTGTGCAGGAGGCGGAGGAAGGCGGCTGGGTGCATGAGATCGACCTGTGGATGATAAGGGAGTGCTGCCGGTGGTTCACGAGGTTTGCGGAACACGGCATCACGAGGATCAACGTGAACCTGTCGCCGCAGACCTGCATGGTGGAGACTGTCTGGGAGGAGATCAGCAGCTGCCTGGACCGGTACGGCCTCCAGCATGGGAAGATCTGGCTGGAGATGACGGAACTCGGGAAGTCGGCGGATAACGGAACACTCCTGGAGACCGCACACAGGCTGCAGGATAAGAAGTTCAACCTGGTCATGGATGATTTCGGCAAGGGCGAATCCAATTTCGTGCGGCTGATGGATTTCGAGTTCCAGAGCATCAAGCTGGACAAGGAGCTGGTCTGGGGCATCGGGAGCAGGAAGATGGGCATGCCGATCGTGCAGACGCTCCTCGTGTTCGCCCAGAGGAACCACATCTGGGTGACGGCAGAGGGGATCGAGACAGGGGAACAGGCAGCGCAGCTGGAAAAGCTCGGCTGCAACTTTTTACAGGGCTACCTGATCAGCAGGCCGCTCCCGGCAGACAGGTGCGTTGAATTTGTTGCAGACTGGGAGAAAAAAGACATCCTTGCACAGTCTGGGCAAGAAGATAATGATTGCAAAAATCATAAATAAAGCAGATTAATCCTACACAATTTGCCCAACCTGAATCAGATTTTTGCAATGATCGGAAATATCACATAAGAAACAGGAGAGATAAATCATGGGAAAGACAAAATTTGGAACAAAGATCGTATTCTTTTTTGTGATACTGCTCGGTGCAGGGGCAGTGTTATATGCGAAAAACTGCATGGAACAGCTCGCAGCATATGCAGTAAGCCTCATGGACGGTGCAGGACAGGCGCAGGCGCAGGACCAGCTTGCGGCAATGATCGCTTCCGATGTGAAAAAAATGGCAGCCTTTATGGCAGCCGGGCTTATCATCACGGTCGTTGTGGGTGCGGCAGGCATCATTGATTACATCAGGAGCCTCGACCTTGCCTGCAGCTATTCGGACACCCTCGCACAGGGCGATCTCACACAGGATGTGGAACAGAAATATTTAGACAGGAAAGACAGCATCGGAAACCTTGCGGCAGCTTTCCACAAGATCCGGGAGAGCTTTGCGGGACACCTTGGGAGCGTGAAGGACAATGCAGAGTCCCTGAGCGGCCATGTGTCCTCCATCGGGAAAAACGTGGATGAGATCAACGGCGAGATGGAAGGCATTTCCGCAACGACACAGCAGCTTGCAGCGAGCATGGAGGAATCCGCTGCATCCGCAACGGAGATGAACACCATGTCAGAGGAGATCAACCGGGCAATCAAAAACATCGCGGAGAGCGCACAGGAAGGTGCGGAGCGTGTCAATGACATCCATACCCGTGCCATCAATGCGAAGAAAGAGACCACGGAGAACCGTGCCAATGCACAGCGCATGCACGGCGAGATCAAGGTGAGCCTCGACCAGGCACTGCAGGATGTGGAAGTGGTATCCCGGATCGAGGTCCTGGCACAGGCAATCATGGAGATCACCAACCAGACGAATCTTTTATCCTTAAATGCTTCCATCGAGGCGGCACGTGCCGGGGAGATGGGAAAAGGATTTGCAGTCGTGGCGGACGAGATCCGGAAGCTTGCGACGGAATCCGGTGAGACGGCGACAACCATCCAGGAGGTCACGGACAGCGTGGTGAAAGCAGTGAACCAGCTCACAAAGGACAGCAGACGTCTGTTAGACTTCGTCGCAACTGATGTGAAAGCCAGCTATGACAGCTTTGAGAGCCTTGCGGATGCCTACAACCGGGATTCCGAGTTTGTGGACGGTCTTGTATCGGATTTCAGTGCGACATCCGAGGAACTCTTGGCTTCCATGGACGGCATGATAAATGCGATCGAGGGCGTTGCAAATGCGGCAAACGAGGGCGCAAGCGGAACCTCCGACATGGCAGAGCGCATCCAGAACATCACCATGCGGTGCTCCGAGGTGGCAGAGACCACGGAACAGGCAGGTGCAGCGGCAGAAATGTTAAAGGCAGGCACCGGGATCTTCAAGGTGTGAGAAAGAACACCGGCAGAAAACAGCAGCCATCAGGATGGAACGCATCATTGAATCAATGGAGAAATGGGAGGACAAACGTGAGAAATAAAAAGAGAATGCTTGCCGCAGGACTTATAGCAGTGGCACTTCTGTCAACTGTGAGCGGATGCGGCAGTACAACCGGAAATATGCAGGATCCCCAGAGCATACAGGGGACTACAGGAGCAGCTGGTGGAACTGTACAGGGTTCCGGGAGCACAGGAAATGCATCAGACACGGCGTCACAGAACAACAGCAATACAGCAGATCATAATGCACAGGATAACAGCAGTGGAGCAGGAACAGCACAGACAGGAAACAGTGACAGCAGTGGAACATCACAGGCAGGCGTGTCACAACATGCAACCGCAGGTTCTGCCACAATGATAAACGGCGGCATCACGGAACAGGAAGCGAAGAACATCGCAGCCGGGAATGCAGGGGTCACAGAAGAACAGATCCAGTACATCACGGTAAAACAGGACTGGGATGACGGCCGTGCCAGATATGAAGTGGAATTCACCGCAGCCGGAGTGGAGTACGATTATGAGCTGGATGCATCCGATGGACGCATCCTCTCGGCAGACTCCGAAGTGATAGACAAGGGATACCGTGCATCACAGAATGGTACGACAGGTTCCCAGAACGCAACCGGCACATCGCAGACAACACCGGGCGGTGTTTCCATCGAGACAGCAAAACAGACCGTCATGGACAGGATCCCTGGCATCGATGCCGGAAACATCTACATCCATCCGGACTATGACGACGGCATCTCTCTCTATGAGGGGGAAGCCTACTATGCGGAGGTAAAGTATGAATTTGAGATCAACGCAGAAAACGGAAACATCATCAGCTGGGAAGCAGAATCCATCTACGACTGAGAAAAAGCCGTTAAAAGTAAAGGTTGAGACAGTCCTGATCATCATTGCCATGACAGGGCTCGTCCTGACCGGCATCACGATCGGGAACAGGATACACCATCATCAGATGTTAAGGGATATCCGTATCAAGTTTGAGCAGCTTCACGACCGGATCGAAGATCAGGACACCGATACAAAAAGTGTTTGAATTTGGCGGCTTTGGAAATGAACTCAGACCATAACAGAAATTTTAAAGTAGAAGCACTCTAATAGAATGATCAATCAGATGAGAACCTGATTAGAATCCATTCTATTAGGGTGTTTTTTAGTAAAAAATAACTTTCGATTTCACGTAAGTTCATTGTGTCGTTTTATGTCGGGTGGTAAAATGAAAAGAAAATGTTAAGAGTCAAAATAAGGTATGGAGGGGATTAGAATTGCAGGATGATAAAATGCCAAAGGTGTTTATTTCATATTCTTGGAGCAGTGATAGACTTGTACTAGAGCTTGCTCAACGCTTAATTTCTCATGGAGTGGATGTTGTGCTTGATAAATGGGAACTAAAAGAAGGGCAAGATAAGTATGCATTTATGGAAAGATGTGTTAATGATCCTGACATTACAAAGGTACTTATAATTTGTGATAGGGTATATGCACAAAAAGCAAATAATCGAACAGGAGGTGTTGGTGATGAGACTGTAATTATTTCTGGTGAAATATATGGGAAAATGAAACAGGAAAAATTTATTCCAATCATTGCTGAAAGAGATGATGAGGGAAATGAGTACTTGCCAGCCTATATAAAAACGAGAATATATATAGATCTTTCAGATACAATAAAATATGAAGAACAATATGAAAAATTACTTCGGAATATATATGAAAAACCACAGCTTGTGAAACCAAAATTAGGAAAAAGACCAGAGTGGTTGGATGAGGAAAAGACAAATTTTTTTCCATTAAAAGATTTAATTCGTCAAATTCATGGAAGTAATATCTTAAATAAAAGTTTTGCTGTTTTTGCATAAAAAGTACCCAAAGAATATTTCAATTATTGATAAGTTGGTATTGGCAATTGTGAAGACCTTTAATGTTGATGAAGCAACTGCATGGGTTGAAGGAAAGAAACAGGATTTAATTAAATTGGATACAGTGACAGAAAATGCATTTAATGAGATATCTGAAAATAAGGGCATAGAGATAGCTAAATTTATCAAGAATATCTCACCTGATAATATGTATATATTATGCAAAAGTAAGATTTCAGAAGTAGGAGAACTGATTAACAGTAATAGTGCTTTATATTTAGATTTTGAAAGTGCTTTTCCATATTATGAGAAAAATGGAATATTAACAGGAAATGATCCAGAGACAACAGAATTTAATGATATTATAAATTTTTTGTATATGGGAAGAAAAAATTAAAGAAATATCAAATGAAAGTAATCCGTATGTGATCTTAAACTTTATGTTTTAAAAAGAGGTATAAATGTCAAAATCAAAATGTAAGAGGAAAATTATAATTAAAAGAATTTGAAATCTTTAGAGGTGGGGGAGCGCAAGGATCAGCCATATCCTGCGGAATCCCTTTTATAAGGGCGCACATCTTGTCTGCCGGACACATCAGAAAGGCATCCGCTCCAACACTTATGACATTATCCCCCGTGAGGAATGGGAGGTCATTGAGGGCTGCCATGAGGCGATTGTGACGCCGGAGGAATGGGAACAGGTGCAGGAAGTCAGGATCGTTTATAACTTTGTCGGGGAAATCCCGGAGATTGCAACATAAAAACTTTACCCCATCCCTAAACAACCGAGAGATGGGGTAAAATTTTTTGTTGATCAGAAATGTAAATTAAAAAGTGAGTATGGGAAAAATGCTCTAAAAAATGCAAATATTGTTTGCGGGAAAAGTCTCACCGCTTATGAGAATGTTCGTAATCAGTTAATGCCTGTAAAGCTTTGGGAGCTAATGGGAACAGTGCTATCATGTTAAAAATTGTCATCAGACCGACCCCAACGTCTCCCAAATCCCATACAAACTGATATGCTGCAATGCCGCCGATAAAGAGCATTACAAGGGCCAGTACCTTGTAGAGCGTCTGAGAGAGCCAGTTATCGCCAAACAAATACGCCACATTTGATCTTGCATAAAACAAAATTCCTAAGAATGTGGAAAAGCTAAATAAAAACAGAATTAGTGCGATGAACACAACACCAAATTCGCCAAAATAGTATGCCATAGCAGCTTGCAGTAAATCCATACCTGCTAACCCCTCGGTTAATTCCTGAGGCACTAAGAGCATAATCATCGCTGTACAGGTGCAGATTACATATGTATCGATGAATACTCCGAGAGCCTGAAAAAGCCCCTCCTTGGCAGGATGGTCGATATCCGCAGCGGCAGCCGCACAGGGGGCGGAACCAGATCCTGCTTCGTTAGAGAATAATCCACGCTTCGCACCGTTCATGATCGCTGCGCCGATACCTCCACCAACAGCTTGCCGTAGACCGAACGCCTCGCTGAAAATCCGGCTCAAAACATCGGGAAGCTGACCAGCATTTTTGATAATAATGAAAATTGTAAGGAAAAAGTAACATGCGGCCATGATTGGCACCATGATATCCAGAACTTTGACAGTGGCGTTTTTCCGCAACACAATTATCGCAGCAATAGCAACTAGAAAAATTGTGGTATACAGCGGAGGAATGTGGAATGCATTTTCAAAAGAAGATGCGACCGAGTTGCTGATCACCTGACTGATTCCACACCAGCAGAGAAGCCCAGATAAGGCAAACAGACATGCGAAGAGGGAATATCTTTGTCTCTTACTCCTTGATGCGAACAGTACGTGGAGATAATACGCCGGACCACCACGGTAACCACCATACAGCGGATCCTTTTCCTTGTAGATTTGGGCCAAAGTCGCCTCTATAAAGGCAGTAGATGCGCCCAAAAGTGCAATGAGCCACATCCAGAATACAGCACCTGCACCTCCTGCGGAGATGGCAGCCACAACGCCCATCAGATTGCCCATGCCTACGCGGCAAGCCGTAGATACAATCAGTGCCTGCAAGCCAGAGATACCGTCAGAATTTTTGGTTTTGTTATTCTCTAGTGTTATACGGATCATTTCTGGGAACATTCGGAGAGGAAGAAAGTGAGTGCGGATCGTAAAATAGATTCCGGCTGGCACCAAAATCATAACCAGAAGGGATATTCCCAGTGTACTTCCTCCTGGAAGCGGGATCTGCACCAGATCTCCCCATAAAAAGTTATAAATTGCATTAATTAATGATATCATCTTAAAAAACATCCTCTCATGATAGGGTAAAATTTCCCAATACAGGTACCAGGACTCATTTGGCAGACATGTGTTCTCCCTATTAAATGTTGCTTCTTATGTCGCTTCTTCTGTTCTGCTTATGAACACTTTAAAAGATTCGCACATATTATAGTTGACAGAAAAAAATTACTACCACTTAACTAGTTGTTGCACCTTCTGGTTTGCCTCTTGTAAAACGGCAGCAGACGCAAGCAACGCCTGATGTTCCTGATTTGTCAGGTGATACTCTACCAACTCTCGAATACCAGACCCATTCAGAACAGCGGGAATACCTAAATAGAGGTCGGAGAGTCCATATTCCCCATGCGGCATGACAGACAGGGGCATAACAATGTTTTCATCCTGTATGATAGCCTTGATCATTCGTGCTGCAACAGCAGCAATACCATAATTAGTAGCGCCTTTCTGTTTTACAATCTGATAAGCAATTTTGGCAATTTCTTTTCTAATTGAATCCAACTCCACATAACGAAACCTCTCCGGGCTATCTCGCAGGATATCTATAATACGCTTTGCGCCGACTGTTACTTGGCTCCAGGGAATCATTTGTGAATCTCCATGTTCTCCCATGCACATGGCCTCCAGGCTGCGGGCATCAACACCAATCAGGTCAGCCAAAAAATAACGCAGGCGTGCAGAATCCAAGGCGGTTCCTGTTCCCATAACCTTTGAGTCCGGCAGACCGGAGATACTTTTGACCAGATAGGTCATAGCGTCCACAGGATTTGTGATGACCAGAAAGATTCCATGAAAGCCGCTATCCATAACTGCTCTGGTGATGGAAGCTACAACAGTAGCAGCGTTTTCCAACATGTCCAGCCGAGTCATGCCCTCTGTATAGGGGACGCCCACAGCCAATACAACAATATCTACATCAATACAGTCCGAATATGTTCCTACACTGATTTGGATATTACTATCGTAATATCCCACAGAGTGATTCAAGTCGGTGACTTCTGCCCACGCTTTTTCTGCATTTCTGTTGATTAGCACTAGATTGTTGCAGGTGTTGCAGATTACAACGCTGCTACTCAGAGCAGTACCTACATTGCCAGCACCGATAATGACAACTTTGCTTCTTCCAATAGCCATAAAATCCTCCTAATTCGAAGATGTACAGTTGAATTTCCTGCTTTAATAGTGTATCATAGGATTGATGATTAAGGAAACAAATGATTTTTATTATTATAATTATATTTTTTAATTAAGGGAGAAACATGGATCTAAGATTGTTTTCCACCTTTCTAAGGGTGGCAGAATTGCAGAATTTTACAAAAGCGGCGGAGCAACTAGGTTATTCTCAGGCTACTGTCACAGTTCAGATTCACCAGCTGGAGCAAGCACTGGGGATCCAGCTTTTTGAGCGAATTGGGAAACGAGTTCGGATGACCGAGCATGGAGAACAGTTTATCCCCTATGCCATAGAGATATTAAAGGCTGAACAAAACGCAAAAGATTTTCTTCGTGAACCAGAAAATCCTTCAGGACGTTTACGAATCGGTACGGCGGAATCTCTTCTGCTGAGCGTTCTTACGCCCATTCTGATGGAATACCACCATCGTTATCCGGATGTAATGGTCAGCATCCACACAGGTTTGATTCATGAACTGTTCGATATGGTTCGACAGAATGATGTGGATCTTTTATTCTTTCTGGACAAGAAAACAGATTTTGCAGATTGGGTCAAGTTGCTGGAACAGCAGGAACCCATCCTATTTGTTGCTTCCCACGATCATATGATTTGTCGCAAGAAAAAAGTATCTTTAGCGGAAGTGGTGTGCGAACCCTTTGTGCTAACGGAAAAAAGTGTCAGTTACCGCTATGATCTGGAGCAGCTTCTGGCGGAAAAAAAGCTGGAAATACACCCTTTTCTGGAAACCGGTAACACGGACATCCTCGTCAGAATACTGCTTCATGGCAACTGCTTGTCTTTCCTTCCGCAATATGTGGTTCGTCCTTATCTCCTATCCGGGAAAATGCAAACCGTAGATGTTGAGGACTGTCGTATTCAGATGTGGAGTCAGCTGGTGTATCACAAAAACAAATGGGTTACACCCCAGATGAACTGTTTTATTACGCTCATGAAAGAAAAAATGGGTAAAGTAATATAATGCTTTTTATAGCTCTTCTCATTTCAGAGAAGAGCTATTTTTATGCTCATTTTAAATTTACCGCTTGACATTGTGGCAAAGATTTGGTAGCTTTCGGTTGTCTGGTATTCTAGTATTAAAAATACTTGCTATTCCCCACCAAAAAAAATCCTTTGAAAAACCCATCAATATTTGCTATAATAACAAATGCATCTATGCATGATGCAAATATACTATAATTAGAAATCGAGGAATGTAACATGGCATTATTGGAACAGTGGCAGAAAGTTGCCTATAATGAGAAAGCAGATAGAGGTGAATTACAGAGATTCTGGCAGAGATACTTCCTTTTAGAGAAGGGCGTATACGAACAGCTTTTAACAAATCCAGAAGAGAAAGTAGAAGGAACTGTAAAAGAGCTTGCAGAGAAGTACAACCTCAGTGTTATGGAGATGACAGGATTCTTAGACGGAATCAACGACAGCTTGGTAGAGGCTAATCCAATCGACACCATGGAAGAAGATACAAAAGTTAACCTTGTTTTTGACAAAGAAAAATTATACAAAAACATGGTTGACGCAAAGGCAGACTGGTTATATGAATTACCACAGTGGAAAGAGATTTTCGATGATGAGAAGAGAAGAGCTTTATTCTTAGAGCAGAAGAAATCCGGCACTGTTCATGTAGGCAAAAAAGTCGGACGTAACGATCCATGCCCATGCGGAAGCGGTAAGAAGTACAAATACTGCTGCGGAAGATAGTCCGTCATACCGGAACTGTAAAAAAGACTTTACAGATAGAAGAAAAGGGTATAGAATGACCCTAGTCAAAACGATGAAGAGAAGAGTAGCATAAGCAAAAGTCCCAGAGAGGAAGGCGTTTGGTGTGAGCGTTCCGGCTTGGAATTATGTGAAGACCAGCTCTGAGTGACCCCAATCCGGTCCGGTGATACCGTTATCATCAAGAATGAGATTTCTCTGGAATGGACAGGCAGTAAGAAGTTTGATGTCTGATAGGATGGAGAGATGAAGATGGGTGGAACCACGATAAGTATATCGTCCCTGATATTGTAGGAATGCAGTATCAGGGATTTTTTGTGTTGTACAGAGAATCGGAGATACTTCCTACAGAAACTTATTTTTATATAGCGAAAGGAAATGAAGAAAATGGTAGATTTTAAAGCAGACGAGAGACTGAATACTTTAAACCATTCCTGCGCACATGTGATGGCACAGGCAGTAAAACACTTATACCCACAGGCAAAGTTCTGGGTAGGACCAGTTGTAAAAGAAGGATTCTATTATGATATCGACCTTGGCGATGATATCATCAATGACGAAGCAATCGCAGCAATCGAGAAAGAGATGAAGAAAGTCTGCAAAGAAGGCAAGAAGATTTACAGACGTGAGATTTCCAAAGCAGAAGCAATGGAAATGTTCAAAGATGATCCATACAAACTGGACTTAATTGAAGGTCTGGAAGATGGAAACATTTCTGTTTACGATCAGGGAGATTTCACGGATCTCTGCCGTGGACCTCACGTAGACAATACAAAGTTATGCAAGAACTTCAAACTTGTAAAATACTCTGGTGTATATTGGAAAGGTGATGCAAACAATCATGTAATGCAGCGTATTTACGGTGTATGTTTCCCGACACCGGAAGAGTTAGAGGAGCACTTAAAACTTCTTGAGGAAGCAAAAGACCGTGACCACAGAAAAATCGGTAAAGAGATGAATCTTTTCATGTCGGATGACCTTGTTGGACGTGGACTTCCAATGTTCCTTCCAAAAGGATACACAGTATGGCAGGAACTTGAAAATTATATCAAAGCAAAAGAGAGAAAACTTGGATATCTTCATGTTATGACACCTTGTGTTGGTACGGTTAATCTGTATAAAACATCCGGTCATTGGGATCATTACAAAGACAATATGTTCCCTGCAATGGAAGTGGAGGGAGAGTCCTTTGTTCTCCGTCCAATGAACTGCCCACATCATATGATGATTTATGCAAACAGAATGCATTCCTACAAAGATCTTCCAATCCGTATCGGTGAGATCGCACATGACTTCCGTTTCGAAGCCAGCGGTACTTTAAAAGGTATCGAGAGAGGACGTCATTTCTGCCAGAACGATGCACATCTTTTCGTGACACCGGAACAGATTGAGTCAGAGTTCTCACAGGTCGTAGATTTGATTTTTGATACTTACAAGGATTTCAACATCACAGATTACCGTTGCGTGCTCTCCTTAAGAGATCCTGCTGATAAAGTAAAATATCATGATGACGATGAGATGTGGAACACAGCAGAGAATGCACTCCGAAAAGTATTAGATGACCTCGGAATCGACTATACAGAGGAAATCGGTGAGGCTGCATTCTACGGACCAAAACTTGACGTAAACGTAAAACCGGCAATCGGAAATGAATACACACTTTCCACCTGCCAGCTTGACTTCTGCTTACCTGCAAAATTCAATCTGACATACATTGACAAAGATGGCACAAAGAAAACACCAGTTGTTTTACACAGAGCAATCCTTGGTTCCCTTGACCGTTTCATGGCTTATATCTTAGAGGAAACAAAAGGAAATCTGCCACTCTGGTTAGCACCGGTTCAGGCAAGAATCATTCCGGTTAAAAATGAGGATGAAGAGTTGAATGCATACTCACATGAACTTCTCAGCTATCTGGATGAGAACGGTATCCGTGTGGAGATCGACGAGCGTGCCGAGAAACTTGGCTATCGTGTAAGAGCTGCACAGGTAGAGAAAGTTCCTTACCTCATCATTCTTGGAAAGAACGAAGTAAAAGACGGAACGGTAAGCTACAGACTTCACGGTGAGCAGGCTACCACAACAGTTCCAAAAGAAGAGTTCCTTGCAATGTTAAAGGATGAGATTGCAACAAAGAAAATCAATCCTGCCGCATTAAAATAAAAATGAATAAAAATTGAAAGAAGGGCATATGTCAGAAAATTATGGCATATGCTCTTTTGCATATTTTTTTCAAAAATCGCCATACTAATCTAAGACAATTGCGAAACTCATAAAAACCTAAATTGAATTGTGAAAAATTAACAAAAGACATGAAAGACATTGGGGAACCGCCGGTTCTTAGAA
>OAVV01001068.1_pt1 | contig 15024 bp, 23 predicted proteins | sample 1501401 | NCBI WGS metagenome assembly OAVV01 (sample SAMEA2580098, study PRJEB22360) | human gut metagenome | biome: human gut; feature: human-associated habitat; material: faeces | place: Denmark | collected 2008/2010 | reverse complement strand
GTTTTGGTTCATAACTTGAGCTATTGCGTATGCTACCAACGAGCATTGATAGAGTGTTTTGTTCTGTAATTGTGAACTTGCGATGCCTGACTGAACGCCATTGAGTCGTTGAGTGTTTGTGTTGTACTGCTCATCCGACATCATGTTGGCTTTGTTGGCATCAAACAAAAGGATGTTAGAGCTTGCCATACAAACACCTCAATCCTTATATACAATATACTTGTATTCACCGATCATGTAATATGCAGAGCACTGCTTCTGGAGGCAATCAAGAAATTCCCTCGAAGAGTACTGATCAAGAGTCCTCTCAATAGCTTCTACGGCTTCTGCATACTTAATCATTCTGATATAACCAAGAGGAGTTTCCTCGAAGTTATTAAGTGCATTCTGTACTGTCATATTCACACCCCTTTATAGCAGTGTAGAGGAAGCCTTTCGACCTCCTCTTACACGTTACTTTAGTTATTAAACGGCCTTTGTGATGTGAGGCACGAGATCTTTTATGACTTTATTTTTCATTTCACAACCTCCACGATCTTGTAACCATTGATATTGGCAATCTTGATTGCCTGTTTAAGAGCATCAATGTCATCAGTGACGTAGACCTGAGGGGTAGAGAAAAGCTCTGACTGGTTGTGCAGGGAGTATTTAATCATATACATTTTAGTTTCCTCCTTTAGTTTGTAGTTCCATTATATCACATAAGTTTTTATTTGTACATACCTTTTTTAAAATATTTTTTCTTAAGTAGTGCCCCACGCAGCCTGATCCCAGCCTTTGATAAAAGCCGTATCGGAATCCCAGCCGAAGAGCTCTTGCTCGTAGATGTTGTACGATTCTCCGATGCCAGCCGGCTTTGGAAGAATATACCCCTGGAAAAGAAGTGCTTGAAGTGTTGCATCCAGTGATTTGTCCAACAAAGCTACTTGATAGTTCATGTCCTGACTGTCGATTATGTCGTAGTTTGCATTGGGTAGAAGTGTGTTTAGGATTTCTTCTAATCCTTCACGTGTTCCATCCCATTGAGAAGCCATAATCTTAGCTTTTAGAACTGTCCTGTAATACTCATCATTGAGAACTGACGGAATGCCTGCATCAACATAGGAAGTTGCCTCGATGCATTCAAAAGCTGTCCGATCTTATCTAACTGATCTCCGACTGCTGCATCGATATTGAACAGTCCATTAAAACTATTGTACATATCGACGTCCGGGCTTAGCATGTTCAGAAAAGCTGCGGCGTATGCATTGAATAACGGTTTTGTAGAATACTCCGAAGTAATCAACTTCAGGTAAGCTTCATTCGTATCAGCCATCTGCATCCACCACCGTGATTTTACTTACGTCCGTAATAGCAGCCTCATTGAATGCTACCACAATGTCGTTATCAGCGAAGCCTGAACTTGAAAGGCTGGTCTGAATATTCACAACAGAATAAGAGGGAGAGTTGATAGATCCCATCTGGGAAACTGCAACAGAAAACAGAATGGAACGATAAACGTCCTCTGAAATCTGAAGTCCATTGATGTAATCTGCCAGAGCCTGCTTAATCTGTGTTTCGTAATCGTCGTTGTATGTTGCAAGCTTCTTGATTGTAACTTGGAGGTAAACTTCTTTGTATGTCGGACGATAGAATCGAATGTTCGTTTTATTTCCTAACGTACTAGTAAGCTCTACAGTCGTTGTGCCGTTAGTGTATACACCAGGCGTTTTCTTATAGTAGATCTCAGTAGCCACGTCCTCGTCCTCTCCACCTTCAACAACAAAAGTAAGAGAGTGAGGAGGAAATCCTTCTGCACTTGTAGTGTTACCGTCATTCTCGAACGCTTTAATTCGAGTTACGCCGTCAACTCCTTCAACAGAAGAGATCATACCCTCAAAAACAGTTGAAGAGGGAGCATAGGTGCTACGTGAGTACCGGCCTCTCAGCTCTGCATCCGTTTCCTCATCAGCTCCGGGATTGGAAGCGTAGTTGTTAGTTACTCCAGTCCAACCGTAGAGAGGTGTTGCAATCGTCGTGATTGTATTAGGCAGAGCTGTAATGTAGCCTTTCACATGGCTTTGAGCTTCTACAGTAATTGTTCCGTTATCTGGAATCGTTACGTTTGCAGGCAGATCCCACAAATTGTTATTCTCATCTCGTGCTTGTCCTGCCTCAATAACAGTTCCTACCGAACCTGTAATGGTAAGTTGAACAGTACTGTATGTAGCCGGCTTACGAGTAATTCCAACAAGAGCACACAAATTATCGAGACCTACCCCGACTGCCGTAATCGGTGTCCTGTTGTTGTATGTGAGAATTGCCAAACTGTTTGTATCATAGATCTTCTTTGCGAATATGCTTATTTGCTGATAGTCCTGACTGTCCTCATCGATGTAAATGTCAGAACCGAAGATCGTTTTCATTTGGGTGATCAATTCATCCCGTATATCTTCGTAGGTCGGGATGTGCATACCCGCTGAATCAATGTAGGGCGTAAAGTAAGCCACTTAAAACCCAACCTCCACTTCAACAGATGTATTATCGATTGTTTTTGCTGTTATCGTTATTGAGAAAGACCTCTTGCTTCGATCATACTGAATTTGAATATCGGATAACTCCTTTACTTCGTCGATCTCAAGGATGCGTTTTTCAAGGAGCTCGGTTAAGCTTGTTTTGACAGTTTCAGGATTTGTTTGCCCCAAGATACTCTTAAACATGGGAATCCCCATTCCGAGATCTTCCCACCATTCATAGTAAAACAAAAGGATCTTCGTTTTGATGGCTTGTGCTACTGCCTCATCGCCCGCAAGGTATGAGTTCTGTCCACCCCCAAAAACGTAATCACCTTTTTCAGATAAAGCTCTGTACTTCATTTTACACCCCCAAAGGAGAACCAGTGTCGTAGTTACCTGTAGAGGTTGTAACACGATGGTAATGGTTGTGAATGAGTGAATACAACTGGGAAGACGTGATTGTACCTTCTGCAGTTCTTAGGATGATTTCCCCTTTGGAATCTATTTCAATTCCGTATGCAGCCTCTGCAGTTACCTTTGGAATACTCAAATTACACGGAATTGCGATCCCGTCGGATAGATCATGGCGTCTGCTTTCAACTGGGTTTTGAACATTTCCGGCCACCCAAAAGTTATCTATCGGGAGGTCAGAAAAAATTACAAGACATTCATCACCCTGCTGAATTGGAAACTTGAGTTCAAACAAAGAATTACCAGGAAAAACAACCGGAACGTTCAAAAGGAGCGGAATTTGTTGATACGATACTGAAGCATCTTCTGCTATGATTTTCTCCCGAATAGCTGGTTGACATTCGACTGTATTTTGTTCTTCATTGTAACTTTGAACTATGCACGGAATAGCACATCTGGTCCGAAACATAGTTTCAAGTATGATATTTTCGTATATCTGGTCTTCATTTCCTGACCAACCAGATGTGCGTAGAATTCCCATGCTTCACCTTCTAGACAAAATCACCCCAGACTGAGCTGAGGTGACTTGTGATGTACTTGCTTTTGTTATTTAATAATCTCCACTTAGTGAAGAGGATTGATGCCAAGAATGTCCATCAGTTCATAAACGGAAGACCAAGAAGAACGAGCCATGTTGATGAGTGACTTGGTACGATCAGTGGGATTTTTCTCAAAGTTAACCAGAGCCTGAAGGTCGTTCCAGAGCTTGAGCTCATTATTCTGGATGGTTGTGATCATGTCATTCTTTTTCATAGTAGTTATCTCCTTTAATTTTTGATTTAATTTTGTTTCCTTTACCTTATGGTTCTATTATAACATGTATCTGAGATTTGTACATACCTTTTTGAAAAATTTTTTAGATTTTTTTCACTTAGTAGATGTAAACGTTATCGCCTACAGCCATCGCAGGGAGCATACCTGCCTGAGTTATTGCCTCACACTCGGTATACCAATCAGTTCCACGGCTATCACCGTAGTGAGTGAGCTTAATCACTCTATAAATACCTTGGTTGTCCAACTCACGGATTGCCTGCCCTTGCTGATAGCGATAACCTTCGATCTTCTTGTTATCGATATGAACCAGCGTATTGGTTGTAATCAACGGGTTCAACAAACACTTAAACTTGATGCCATACTCAATTTGAGTAGGTGAACCGATCAAACCAGTTTGAGGACCAATGTCCAGGATTGTATCATCCGGAAGTCCTTTTGCCGAGACGATGTTCACTGTGCCATCCTCATTGTAATAAGTTCCGTTCACAGACTTAGCTATCTGGTTGAGATATGTGCTAGCCTTGCCAAACAGAATCTTACCACGAGGGTAGTTGATATTTGAATCGAGGATGTAGCCCTGTTCCGTGGGGACCGTTGCTTTTGATGTGCATGCATCTACTGCGTCCCTCATACTTTGTTTAGCAACCAGAGCTACGCCGACTAACCCATAGGTAATGTACCGATCCGAATCCATGCTTACTAGAGTGAGTTTGTAGTCGACACCATTCTCTTTGGAACGAATCGGTTGAATCACATTCCCCTCAAATATCTTACCGTAGCAGTCACCGTTATAGCCTGCCTCAATTATGATACGCTGACCTGACTTAATCAGCTTGTTTTCTGAATTTGGACTTAAGTTGTAAATTGTAATAGTGCTTTGGTTTGCCTCAAGGTAGCAACTTTTAACTATCTCAAACTGGCAACGGAGCTGTGAAACATCAAATGCTTCGCCTCCGCCGAGATCAACAATGCAACGATACCGACGACCGTAAAGCCAGTCCTTCGTAACACCCGTGATATCTGTAATCTCCCAATATTCACCTGAAGGAACTATTTGGCTGTTTATGCCGCTGGAATTCGAACTTGAAATCGTTGTGTTCGTGCTTATCGTTCCTGCCGCCGTTCCCTCGATCATTCCTGAACCGTTGAATGTTTTTCCTTTAATGTTTGAGTAATTTTCAATGCCGAAATAGATAGCCGGATTGAAGAAGTAAGCTGATTTATTACCGTGTGTTGTACTGTAATCTTGGTTACGAGAAATACCGAAATGAAGATGTGAGCCAGTACTTGCGCCAGTGGACCCCTCAACTCCGAGAGGAGTTTTACATGTAACAGTTTGTCCAACCTTACAACTAACAGAACTGAGGTGTGCATAAATAGCTCCAGTTCCGTCGTTGTTCTTGACCCAAACATAATTTCCATAACCACCGGCTTGGTAATCGATCCGGGCTACAACGCCATCTGTAACGGATACTACAATTCCGTAATGGTTCTTACTTACGTAGCTTTCCGAACTGCTTCTTAAACCGAAGGGAGATGTAACAACGAATTGTCCTAAGAATGGATAGCATAAATTAGACATCGTTGTTGTCACCCCAAATCATTAAGTAGTGAGTTCCAATATCGTCCTTTGTAGGATTGCCTACCTTATCTTCAACAACAGGAAGAATGATACATATCCCGATCTTCATGTAATCAAGCTGATGTATTATATTCCATTCACTGCCCTTATAAACAAGAAGAGGGAGGTTTAAGAAGATCCAACTTTCATTCTGGACGTCGTATAAACTGAACAACCAATAGTTTGCTTGGTAGTTGTACCATAAATTGAACTTAAAACGTTTGTTAGCTCCGTTAATCGGAACTGAGCATGTGAATGTTTGGTTAGGTGAATTTGTAAGAGGAATTTTAACCACTTGCACTCACCCCCATAAGCTGTGCCAGAAGAGACATATCAACGTCTGTCAGGTTGCTTGCCTCTATCTTGCCCATCTCTGTTTTTGTTGTTGTCTGATCTGCTGCGCTTATCTTTACCTCTTTCACTCTAGCTACCGGAATCTCACGGAGTGTTACAGTAGCCGAAAGCGCCCTGAATGTATCGGCTGTATCCGAAGCAGAGAGATTTGTAATCAACATGTTTTCGTAGAGGCCGAGCCGTGTAAAAATACTGAATGGAATTCTATCACCTTGTAACTTCTTGAGCGTGTGCCAAGCATTGGTAGATCTGAACCTTGTCCCTGTGAACTGTCCGGGATACAAACTTTGGTGTACGTCGGACATCATCACTTTCATTGTAACCGTAGCAGGTTTCACATAAGCATGATCAACAACAGCTGCTCCAGTTTCAACAGGGTTCTCGGTTACTTCCAATTCGATGTTGTGATCCACTTGCATGAACCCATCGAAGAAGTATCCACCAATGTTGGTTTTACAGTAAAGCATGGCATCGTATGTCAAGCCATCTGTCGGAGAACCGTTAGGAGAAAGATAACCGGTTGCCATACTTCACCTCCTCAAGTAGTGTACGGCGTCCATTTACGGAATTTAGTGATACTATCCTTCATTGCCTTCTCAACAGCAGTACCTGTCTCAGAAGTTTGAATATTGTTCGTTTGATTTATAGTTGTATTGTTGTTTTGTGTACTTGTATTTCCAGCTCCGAGTGTTGTTCGTGCAGCATCGCTATCTCCAGAACCGGCATAACGTTCCAGAGCGGAAGCAAAGAACGATCTTGCATCAAATCCGCCGAAATTTCCAGTTACTCCAGTAAGTCCTTTACCGAATCCTTGAATCCACTTAACGAGAGGGTTATCAGAAATCCCATCCATGAATTCCTTGAGATCTCCAAACAACCCATTCTCTTTAAGTGCATCCCAGTTTCCTTGAAGTAGATCGAGTAAGCCGATTAAAACATCAAGAACAACGTTTACGCCATCGATGCCGCTTTCGACAATATCCAAGAACCACTCAAGGAGCTGCATCACTTTCTCTTTAGCGCCGATTTTGTCCATCAGCTCACCGAACTTCTCGCTTAAATCGCCGAACTTCTCAGCTGCATTACCGAGCTTATCGCCCATCTTATCGAACACATCAGCGAAGCCTGACCAATCAAAGTAAGAAATTCCACCGCGTCTCCACGTAAAGAAATCGTCCAACAAAAGGACGATCAATGAAAGTGCTGCAAGGAACCAGCCTACGGGACCTGACTTGAGAACTGCAAAAGCACCTGCAATAGCTGCGATAGCTTTAACGCCAGAACTTCCCATCCTATCGAATGCTTCAGCTCCGATGTCATAAAGCGTTTTAACAAGCTCAAGAAGTGCTTTGAAGAACCGAATTGCAATTGAAAGTGCATAAGCGATCTTATCTGCAATTTTTGGAATATTTTCGATGAACCATTCATTTAAGCTTTGTAGTTTTTCATGAACTGTATCGATGTCGCCGCCGAGATACTGCCCAAGGAAGTAAACCACCCACCTTGTGCCGTACTGGGCGATCATTTTCATTTTACTGAATTCGAACTGAATGTCCCTTATTTTACGAAGAGTTTCATCCAACTCCTCGGGGGCTTCAAGAGTTTTGCCGAGTGAATTTAACTGGAGGAAACGATTAAACTGCTCCTCGGTCGTGAAGAATAAGTCCTCATAGGACATATCCAGCGCGTCCAGAGCAGAAGCCAAACTGCGAGCATTTTCCTCAGTTGTCCAGAGCTTTCTAGCTAACACTTCAGTCTTAAGATCTGCATTAGCTACACTCTCAGCAAGTTCCCAAGCAGCTTTAGTTAAACCTGCAATAGTTCCAACAATAAGCATTGAAGACTTGGCGAAAGAATCTGCCATGTAGTTGCCAGTGTTTGTGAACTTACCGTACAACTTGGAGAGCATGTTCAACAGGTTGTTATATCCCATCAAGTCAAGGTTCCAGCCGATCTTAACGAGATATTGCTTTAGAGTTTCGTCCATTCATTCACCCCCTCTTCATCTGACTTTCTTGATATTCGTGTTGCCTTTCCATGTTCTCATTCTTTACTTGTATCATTTCAACAGCATCCAGCCAATCCTGGAATGTGTATGTCCCGTCCCATAGCTCATGCTGTTTCCAGATGCCAGCTATTACTGGAAGAAAGACCCGAGCATTGATGTTAGGGTATCGGCAGAGTTCGAACCCTGGTCCTTGCCAGCTTCTTGTTTCGACGGGATGGCGGCAAAAAAATCCTTGAAGTTAAATGCCAGTGAAGCAACGATCAGCTTCAACAAAAGCATCATACTCACATCGGATACGCCGTATGTGTGGTTAGCCCGGACAACCGGAGACTTCTGACCACTCTCATACTGTTCATATACCGTGGACAGGATGTCGGTCTGAAGTTGAATGAATTCTTCCTTGCCCATCAACTTAGGAGAACCAATCTTCTTGTTTGCCGTCTCAGTTCCGGTTGCATTTGAAAGCATTGAATCAATGCCCATGGGCAAAACAGAAGTGAGAATCTGCATTAAGATGTAGTTTCCGAGCATGGGGTCGAAAGCATTTACGACGAACGTTCTTCCTTCAGTGGAATAGGTCGTACTTGTTTCATGTTTCACAACGCCGTTGTTTTCCATGGCTGTTTTTCTCCTTTACTTAATTTTGTGTGATACTGGCACACATCATTTCCCAACTTCTGTTCTGAGCCTGGCTCTGGAAGTTGTTATCTGCCTTCTTGCGGTGGCTTACGCCTGTGCAGTAGTAGCTGTCCCCAGTGCTCTTGTTTGAGATGGAGATAGTGGCGAGTGCAAACTCCTCGGTGTCAGCCTGCTCAATGTAATTAGCAAAGCGACGCATCCAATCGTTGAAGTCAGAGGACTGCACGATCTCAAAGGTAACAGAACCGTTACGCTTCGCCGTCTTACTAACAACAACTGCCAGGTCAGATGCCACGTCGTGAATGGTTACGTCGTTGGCATAGGAAATGGCAATTGAACCGATGCCAGTACCGAAAGCCGTGTAGGAACCAAAGTTGGGATGGGAGATTGTTACTGAAGTATCCTCGAAGGAATAAACATAAACTCTAGGAGTAGTTGCCATCTTGTTTTACCCCCTTTAGCGATTTACGAACACTCGAATGATGATGTGTTCCAGAGCTCCAGAAGAGAGCAGGCACACATAAATGGGAGGAGACACGCGCTGCTGTCTATCCGCTGCACTCTGGCTAGCAATGGAATCAGCTTCAACATAGAAGCCGTCGTTAATTGCATCGCCATTGTGAAGGTTCTTAACGTTGGACCCTTTCCAGATACCAGAAGCAATCAGACCGATACCGTTCAGCTTGTTGCATGCATCTGACACAAAGGAAACGACTGTTGCCAGACCATCCTCGGTCTGAGGAACCTTCTTAAGAGAAGTGAGACCAGCGACGGTGTTCTGCTGAATCAGGTGACCAGCGACATCGATCAGATAAACCTCATCAACATGGTAGCCAGAAGCAGTGATGCCGGTATAAACAAAAGAATACTGCGTTCCGAACTGCATGTAGGCGTTGCCGTTGTATGTCTGAAGAGATGCCAGCTGATCGTCCGTGATGTTCACCGGAGTAACACCAACGAGCTGCTTATAAGCAACGTCGTATGCGCTGTTATCTTCCATCGTGTTGAATCCGGAAACCAGACCAACGAAAGCAGCTGCCGTAGCGTAATCGTCAGTCGCATAGAAGCCGATAGACCGCTGATAACTAGCATCCATGAGAGTTTTCATCACATTGGTCTGGCTATCCACCAAACAGTTTGTATCGTTCGTCTGGTAAACAAACAACATCTTCTGTTTGCTTGCCTCAATGGCCGCTGCAACTTCGGAAATCTTATCGGCCGCAAGCTCCTCAACGAAGCACACTGCCCAGAAGTTAGAGTTAACTTTCTGAACTGCCGCAAGAGCAGCTGCAGGAGTTTCAGTGTCACCAGTTTCATTGTGATATCCAACAAGAAGCTGAGAGCTATGTTCGGCCTGACTGAAGTAGAGACCAGCCGCGATGTACTCAGGATCCGTAGTCTTGAATCCGTCCGTGATCATCTGAGTGGCATAGTTGGAAGCCCGATAAATCTTAGCTCTGTCAGTCTTGAGAGCTTCGCTAGGGCCGATGATGCATCCGAGATTAAAAGAGCTCTGAATCGTAGACGGATTAGAAACAGAAACACTTACATCTACGATGTTGTCCAAAGAAGCGCCCAATTAAATCTCTCCTTTCTCAGTGTAGAGTTTAATATCGAATGTTTCGATAGTATCAACAGTATCAACAATAGAAGTTGAATTATAGAAATATAACTTTAGGTCTGCCCTGTGCCACCAGCGTTCGTTTATAACTTCATGAATATTGCTTTGATAGCTTGTTCTATCAGGAATCAGTGCCAAGTTGTTATCGTAGAAGAACCTCTTAGCTGTATCCGTGTAAACGAGTGAATTCAAACTATTTACCAGAATATCACTTCTAGGACCATACACTATGATATTTAAGCATAAGGTCCTCATTGTGTATTGTTCAATTTTAATCTTCCCATCTTCTGTTTCGGTTTGCTTTCTATTCTTATAAATTCTTCTTTCATCGAGTTCCTGCTCTGTATGAACGTAAATTCGATCAGTAGTTATCCTTTGGTTTGGCTGTCCTTTTTCTGTATATGCAAGCAATACTTGATCATCTTCCAGACCTAACTGCTTTTGGATGAAATCAGCGAACAACAAATCAAATTGTTCAAGTGTCGTGATATTGAATTCCATCACATCACCTCTGCTTCCATCTTCACTGCAGTTGATCTGCAAAATCCGTATTGTGTGTCGTCTAAGCAATATCTTACGATATAGTTGACACCGTTGAAGTGAACAACGTCCGAACCGCAACTCTTTCCGTCAACCTTATCAACGCCAACTACCTTTAGTCTTTCATGTGTGAATACGTGAATTCTTTCCTTTACTAAATCTGCCGCTTCAAGCAATTCATCAGACGTTTCATCGGCTATCGTGATGATCCCCTGGACTTTTATTTCCTGAGGAGTTTCAACAAATACATGGTTTTGAACTTCCGACGTGTATCTTGTGATACTAATTCCATTTGGCTGGCAGAAGTCCGGATCGATTATCAGTTCCGAGATGTTGATCATTTAACCCTGCCGCCTCCTTTTGTCTTAACAAAGTATGTGATGCTTTTTCTTAGCTCACCTGTATCAATCAACGGCTTCGGATCAGTTGAACCTTTGCGAATCTTTGCTTCCCTTACTGCTGGAGAGTTGGGAGGCCATCCGTTCTTCTCATCAACAAACCATTGTCTAGATACGTTTTGCCCTCTCATTCCGACTCTCTGTAGTTGCTTTATAGCTTCCTCATCCCTACCTGCCATGAAGAGCTGCGCTGCCTTCTTCATCATATCGGCCAGCCGCTCCTTGTCATTTCTTATAGCCGGCTCTATCACGGGTCTGGGAGGAATATTGTTTACTGGTGATCCATTAGTATGGATAAACAGAAGCTCGGCATTTGTGATTCCCATCTTGTCTGCTTCTCTTTCCGTTGTGTCGTCTGCTATTCCAACGTACACTTCATTATGAAGCATTTCGTCGATCGCTTTCATTAACCGATTGAACTTATCAGCTTCTTCCGTTATACTTATTCTCATCGCCCATTCACCCAAATTCCTGCGTGTCCGTAGATCTTTGTGAGTGTGATCAGTTGCTGACCATAGGTAGTGAGTTTCCAAGTTCCATACCCTGAGAAGTCCTCGGTGGCTCCAAGAAAATCATAGCTGATGCTTAAACCATCAACCGACTTACTGGAAGCTACACCAAACGGGAGAGAGCCACTCAAAGCAGACTGTGAACCGGGATCTCCTTGCTGTGTTCTGATGTACAGAACAAGGAAATGGGCGATAAACAAACACATGAGGTACTTCCAATTGGAATGAAAGCGATCGAACTTAATGCTTTTATCTGCCATAGCTTTGAAGAGGTTATAAACCGCAACTGGAACGCCTCCGTCCTCTTCATCGCTTATAACGAATACTGGAAATATTTTGGAGAAATCCTCTTGTGTGAATTCAGGGTTGTCCGTGAGAATAACGTTGGAGGAGCCCCCGAATACTTCCATCATGATCTTAGCGTTGTTTGAATAACCGAGCAATTCTTCGATTGAATGGTTGATCATCGTGAGCTCCTCCTTGTTACTTACTCAGCTTCCTCGGACTTGCCGTTGTTCTCGGCAACCCAGATTTTATAAGCCTCCAGAACACGCTTCTTGTTGTTCTTCAGCTTATCGTCCTTGTCGAATTCAGCCCCATACTGCTTAGCTGCTTCCTCGACCTCGTCGGCCTTCATGGACTTCAGCTCTTCGTAGTAGGACTGAACTTTTTCGGCAATAGGATCAGCCTCCGTTTCTCCCTCTTCGGGATCCTCGAACTCCTGGTTCTCGACCTTCTTCTGGTTTTCCTTGTTGATGACCACGATATCTCCAGCGGAAACAGCCAGCTTGAAAGTGGGATCATCAACAAAAGCAGCGGGCATGTCCTGGAACGTACCTCGAACAGTGATGAACTGCTCAATGATGTCCGTGCCTTGCATGGCACCAGGACCGATGGCAAAAGCCTTTTTGGAGTAAATACGAATTTTATCAGCCATTGTTTAGCACTCCTTCATTTATCAGATGCCGTCGACGTAACGCATCGGCTGGGTGTACAGAACCTTGACCTGGCCCATCTGAGCTGCATAGATGGTGATGTATGCGAACTGGAGGGCAACCGGCTGAGTCATGGCTCTGGTCAGGGGAACGGGCAGATCGAAGTAAACGAAGTCCTTATCGTTCACATACACAACCATGCGGTCCTTACTGGAAGTACCAGCACCAGAACACCAGCGGCAGGGATAGATGTACAGCTTCTTACCCTGCTGTGCCGCCATATTGTTCTTGAGGATGTAGTCCAGGATGTTGGAATCACCAGACGTACCAATCCGAGTGCTCACCAGGTAAGCGTACTTGTTGGGAGGCAGAAGAATATGGTTGGCCATAGCGCCGTCGTCATACTCAGAAGCCGCCCAAGCTTCAGTGATCGCCTTGTTGATGTCCCACAGGATCTCATCCACTGTCTTGGTGACCCACTCAGAAGATCCAGCCGCACCGTTAGGGGCAACAGAGGAAATTACATCGGGGTTATTGGTCAGGCCATTGATGCCGACGGTTGTGAATCCACGGTACACCAGCTGGTCGATGCTCTTGTTGTAGTTCAGACGGATGCCCTTGTCCAGGATGGAATCAATGGAACGACCGATGGTCTGCATCTTCTGAGAATCAACAAAAGGAATCTTCATTGCCTGTGCCCAGGTGAACACACGGTAAATGTCCTTGTTGATGTTGGCCTGAACCATGGGAAGGACGTCGGTCTGTCCACCAACCAGGCTGCCCTCATTGGGACCGGAGGTGGCGTAGTCAACGTCCAGAGTGCTGGTGAAGTCCACCCAGCCGCCGCCGGAATCAGCAACGATGTCACGCTGCCAAGTCACGGAAGTCAGAGGCTCACGGATCTTGGGATCGCGTTTTTCCAGCTCGCCCTCCAGGAATGCCATGCCGGTAGAAACACCGGCCGCATCCATGGTACGAATGCCAGTACCGAGGTTTGCATCGGTGAAAGTCTGAATGTTGGAACGGTTACCGAAACCAACACCAGAATCAGTGATGATGTTAGGCATTAGTTTTTACCTCCTATTAACCCTTAGCTCTGGTCTTGATAGTGATCTCGGTGCAACCGTTGCTATCGACCACGCCGGTAGTCCACTCGATGTTGGTTACTTGGATGGTGTTTGCATCGTCAGCCTCTGCCTCAAAACCACCAACAATGGCATCTTCATAGGTGGCGTTGGCAGTGATCCGGACATAAACTGCAGTACCGGCAACGGGAGTACCACGCTGGCACTTAACGATGCAGTTACCGCGGACCATAACGTCACAAGGAACGTTGGCAACATAGTCGGGATTGCTCTGAGGATCGTAGGTGTTAGCCTGAATCACTTCACGGACCGCAACACCGGCAACGACCGCCTCCGTATCACCGGTAGCAACAGGAGCCCACTGGTTCTTGTTGGTTACCTTGACAGCGGTGCCGAAAGCAATGGGAGCAGAAGCAATGCGGTTCTGAATGATGGCATCAGCGGAGCGGCTCTGAGTTCCAGCCCAGCCCATTGACATAGAAGTACCGATAACTCTTCCGGGCATCTTACTTGTCCTCCTTCATGTAGTGAGGATTAAATCTCTTGGCAATTTCCATGCCGAAATCCACATCCTCAACAGAATGATCAACAGTCTGCTTCTTTTCAGAAACAGCCTTACGAGTGTTGTTAGCGACTGCCTGCATGATAGAGGCATAATCACAAGTGGTGGAAGAAACTCCACCGATAGCCTTAGCGAAATTGTCCGCCAGGAGCTTACGGGTCTTGGAATCCTTCACGGAAGCGATGGCCGGCTTAATGGCACGGAGCAGCTCCCTCTTGGCGGAGTCATTCATCACCTCTGGATCGACGGTTACTTCCTCTTCACCTTCAACGTCCTCGGTCTCCTGAGCTTCAGAGAGCTTGGTCTCCAGATCATCCAGAGATGCCATAGCGGAGTCCTTGATCAGACCATACTTACGCATCACCTTAACGAAGGCATCCTCGACCTTCTTATCGATGTCGACGTCGACCTTCTTCTCTTCCGCAGGCTCCTCGTCCTCTATGGGGTTCTCGCCACCGAGATCGCAGTCCTTAACGGACTCTTCCTCGCACAGAGCGTCCTTAACCTCTTCGGTCATCTCCAGGGCGTCCTCTGCGAGATCTTCGGGAATAGCTTCATCCAGAGCTTTCATTTTCAACAGAAAGTTCTTAATGGCTCCCATCACTCTGGCTTCATTAGCCATGTGCTCTTTCCTCCTTATCAAGCATCTTAATTGCTTTATCGATTGTTTTAATGAAGAAGTACTTTTTTGGTAGAATTAGCTTTTCGTCATTAATGCGAACTTTACTTCCGGCTCTTCCGTATTGTACTAAAGCTACGTGATTGCCTCTAATGTTTGTCTGATAGATTTTACCATCTTTTACAACATAGTCACAATCGTATCCCGAAGAGATCTCCCTCTTTGCATTGGAAATAATCTCATTGGATGAAATGGGATCAGTAACGAGAATGTCGGCCACCAGGTATCCTTCCTGATCGCCAACTCCTTTTCGAACGTCCCTTACAACGCCCTTGCTATATTGTGACCAGTTATCTATAGTTACATCTTCATTCGGATGTGTATCGGTAAATG
>OAVV01001067.1_pt1 | contig 15031 bp, 8 predicted proteins | sample 1501401 | NCBI WGS metagenome assembly OAVV01 (sample SAMEA2580098, study PRJEB22360) | human gut metagenome | biome: human gut; feature: human-associated habitat; material: faeces | place: Denmark | collected 2008/2010 | reverse complement strand
TAGGATACGTGCCTCTCACGCACGACATAGGGGTTCGAATCCCCTATCCACTACTAAGCGATCGGTTTCCGGTCGCTTTTTTTGTGCGCAGCTCCGCGTTGGGGCGGAGTCATTCGCCGGAATTCCGCGCGGTTTCAGCTTCCGGATAGTTTCGCGTGCCGGTTTTTTTCCGTTTCCCACGGTTCTCGAATGACGTGTGCTTCCCGATGCCGTGTGTTCCCAACTTCCCGCGTCGCCATGTGGCGGATGTTTTCAAATGCAGCGGCCGCCCTTTTCGGGGCGGCCGCTGCGGCATTGAAGTTAAAGGTTATTTGATTGGTTGGTGGGTTTACTTTTCCGATTTGCTCTTGAATTTGTCTAACTGACGCTTGAGGGCGTCGATCGCTTCGTCCACCGACTCCTCGAAGGCTTTGGACTGGTGGCAGGCCACGAGGTCCTCGCCCGGCATATGGAGTGTGATCGTTGCGATCTTGTTTCCTTTTTCATGGTCTTTATCGAGTTTCAGAATGACCTCGGCACCGGTCGAACGCTCTGCGAAGCGGTCGAGCTTTTCCATTTTGTGCTCTACGAATTCGATCAGCCGTTTGTCTGCGTCGAATTTCACGGATTGAATCTGTACGTTCATAGCCTTACAGTTTATAAAAGTTAATCACTTCCCTCCCTTTTCGCGGGGATGGGCTTTTGCGTATATCTCCCGAAGCCGGGCGATGCTGTTGTGCGTGTAGACCTGCGTGGCCTGCAGCGAGGCGTGGCCCAAAAGCTCCTGAATCTCGCGCATGTCGGCTCCGCCGTTCAGCAGGTGCGTGGCGAACGTATGCCGCAATACGTGCGGGCTTTTCTTGCCCTGTACGCCCGCGCGGGTGAGTTCCTCCTGCACCGTGCGGTAGACGACGCTCCGGGATATGCGCTTCCCTTTATGTGTTAAAAATAGTGCTTTTTCCGAAGAAATGCAAATATTTTGCCTCTCTATTAGGCCGAGGTAGTGCAAAATCTTTTCGCGCAGGAATTCGAGAATCGGGACCATGCGCTGTTTGTCTCCCTTGCCCCGGACCCGCAGCGAGGTGTAGTCGGCCGAAAAGTCGCTGCGGTCGATGCCGACCAGCTCGGCCAGACGCAGTCCGCAGGCGTAAAACATCAGGATGATGAGCGAGTTGCGCTCGGTCTGGAAATCTTCGCTGTCCGGTCCGCACTCGCTGACGATGGTCGTCATGCGGCTTTCGGGAACGAATGCCGGCAGGCGGCGTGAGGTTTTGAGCGTCGAAATCATGCGGAAAATATCCTTTTCGACGGCTCCCGTGCGGTGCAGCCACCGGAAAAAGGCCCGGAGCGAAGCCACTTCGCGGTTCATCGACCCGGCGCTGAGCTTTCCCTCCTCCGTGCGGAAAATGATCCATTCGCGGATCTGCTCGGTCGTGACCGACCGCGGGTCGAACCGCGACTCGTCGCAGTCCAGCCACGCGAGGAACTGCTCCACGTCGTGCTTGTAGTTGCGGACCGTGAGCGGCGAGTAGCGCCGCTCGGCGGAGAGATATCGGATGAATTCCGTCAGCATGCGGCAAAGATACGGTTTTTTCGTATTTTTGCGTATTCATAAATAGTATGCCATGAAACGAATCTTCATTTTAGCCTTTCTGCTGGCGTGGCTGACGGCGCAGTTTGCCGCCGCCGCTGCGGTCGATACGCTTGCGGTGCGCAGCGCTTCCATGGACCGCGACATTCCCGTGATCGTGATCCTGCCCGACGGCGCTTCGCCTGCGAATCCCTGCCCGACGGTCTACCTGCTCCACGGTTACGGCGGCAATCAGACGACGTGGCTCCGGATCAAACCGTCGCTGCCCGCCATCGCCGACCGCGAAGGAATCGCCTTCGTCTGTCCCGACGGCGCGACGAGCTGGTATCTCGACAGCAAGGTGCGGGCGAAGAGCCTTTACGAGACTTTCATGACGCGGGAACTGCTTCCGGCCGTCGAGGAGCGTTATCCCGTTTCGCGCGACCGCAGCGGTCGCGCGATCACGGGGCTCAGCATGGGCGGCTTCGGCGCCGTGTCACTGGCGATCAGGCATAAGGAGCTGTTCGGGGCCGTCGGCAGCACGAGCGGCGGGCTGGATATTCGCCCGTTCCCCGAAAACTGGGAGATTCCGCAGCTGCTGGGCACGCAGGCCGAGCATCCCGAAGCTTGGGAGGCGGCTACGCCGATCAACCTGATCCCGCGTATCGCCGACGGCGATCTGGCGATCGTTATCGACTGCGGTTACGACGATTTCTTCTTCGGGGTGAACAACGACTTCCATGCCGAGCTGCTGCGCCGCGGCATCATGCACGACTTCTATGTGCGTCCCGGCCGTCACAACAACGAGTATTGGGGCAATTCGATCGACTACCAGATCGTATTTTTCCGCAACTTCTTCTTTCGGGACAAATAGTTGGGCCGATGAAAGAGAGCTGGAAACCCGGAACGCTCATCTATCCGCTGCCGGCGGTGCTGGTGAGCTGCGGCGCGACGCCGGACGAGTATAACCTGCTGACCGTGGCGTGGACGGGGACGGTCTGCACCGATCCGCCGATGTGCTACGTCTCGGTGCGGCCCGAACGCCACTCCTACGGGATTATCCGCCGCACCGGCGAGTTCGTCATCAACCTCACGACCCGCGGTCTGGCCCGTGCCGCGGACTGGTGCGGCGTACGTTCGGGCCGCGATTACGACAAATTCCGCGAAATGGGCCTTACGCCCGGCAAGGCGCTCAAGGTCGCCGCGCCGATCGTCGAAGAGTCTCCCGTGAGCATCGAGTGCCGCGTGCGGCAGGTGCTTGAGCTGGGTACGCACGACATGTTTTTGGCCGAGGTGGTCGCCGTGCAGGTCGATGCCGATTATATCGACCCTGCCACGGGCCGTTTCTGCCTCGAACGGGCCTGCCCGATCGTCTACTCCCACGGCGAATATTTCGCGCTGGGCGAAGCGCTCGGCCATTTCGGCTGGTCGGTGCGGAAAAAGCCTCGGCCGAAAACGTCGAAATCCGTGGCCGGAACAAAGCTCGTGGCCAAAACGAAATCTCTGACCGGAATGAAGCCTGCATCCGGTGTAGAATCTGCGGACCGGACTTCCTCCGCATCCGCAATGACTCCGGCATCCGCCTCGTCTGCCGCGGTATCGTCCTTGGCTTCCTCGTCGTCCTCTGCATCCCCTTCGTCCTCCGCATCCGCCTTGTCTTCCTCCGCATCCGCCTTGTCTTCCTCCGCATCCTCCGCCGCATTGTCAGCCGGCCCCAACTCAAACCCCAACCCAAGCCGCAACCCAAGCCGCAACTCAAGCCGCAATCCGAAACGCAACCCGGATCGCAGGCAGGGGCGAAAGTCGGGACCCGAAAAACCGCGCCGCCGATGAAGGCGATGTTGAAGGAGGGCGCCGGGCTTTCGAACGGTTTGTTATGCACGCTGGCCGTCATCGCCGGCGTGTCGGTCGCCAATCTGTACTACAATCAGCCGCTGCTCGACATGCTCCGGCAGGATCTAGGCACCACTACGCTCGCCGCCAACCATGTCGCCCTCTTTTCGCAGCTGGGTTATGCGCTGGGGCTGCTGTTCATCATACCCCTCGCCGATCTTTTCAGCCGCAGGCGCATCGTACTGGTCAACTTCCTGCTGCTGGCCGTTTCGCTGCTGGCGATCGCCACGGCTTCCGATATCCGTGTGATTCACGGGTTTTCGCTGGTGACGGGCGTCTGCTCGGTCATTCCGCAGATCTTCATTCCGCTGGCGGCGCAGTATTCGCGCCCGGAATATAAAAACCGCAATGTCGGGATCGTCCTTTCGGGCCTGCTGACCGGAATCCTCGCTTCGCGCGTGGTCAGCGGCGTTGTCGGCGAGCTTTTCGGCTGGCGCGAAATGTATTTCGCCGCCGCCGGACTCATGGTCGTTTCGGCGGCCGTCGTGCTGTATGTACTGCCCGATGCGCGCCCCAACTTCCGGGGAACCTATGCCGCCCTGATGAAGTCGCTCCTTACGATCGTCCGGCGCTATCCGACGCTGCGTATCTATTCCGTGCGCGCCGCGCTGGCTTTCGGCTCCTTTTTGTGTTTCTGGGCGTCGCTCGCCTTCAAGATGGCGCAGGCGCCGTTTTATGCCGGCAGCAACGTCGTCGGCATGCTCGGACTCTGCGGAATCGCGGGCGCTCTGACGGCGACCTTCGCCGGGAAGTACATCCGGCGCGTCGGCGTGCGCAGGTTCAACTATATCGGCGTCGGCCTGCAGATCCTCGCATGGCTGCTGTTCTTCTTCGGTGCGGATTCCTATGCGGCGCTCGTCGCCGGAATCGTCGTCGTCGATATCGGCATGCAGTGCATCCAGCTCAGCAATCAGGCCACTCTGTTCGAACTCGATCCCTCGGCTTCGAACCGGATCAACACGATCTTTATGAGCACCTACTTCGCGGGAGGTTCGCTCGGCACGCTGCTGTCGGGAGCCGCATGGTCGCTTTACGGCTGGACGGGAGTCGTCGCGGCGGGAATCCTGCTTTCGTCCGCCTCGCTGCTCGTCACGCTCTGCACGAAAAAATAGTGGTCCGTTCCGCCTGCGCGCGATGTCTGCCTGCGGTGGTCTTTCCCGGATACAGCGTGTCCTTTGAAGATACGGCAATCCCCGTAACCTGCATGGTTACGGGGATTTGTCTGAAGTCCGGGGATGCTTCCCTTTTGCCGCTTCCCGCCTGTCCGGCGGAAAGCTTTGCCGGTCGAGACCTGCCGGCAGGCTCCGGTCTATTCGACCACCTCGATCCATTCGCCCTTTTTGAGCGCGCGGACCGAGTTGTCGTACATGGCTTCGCAGTAGATCGACGGCAGGTAGTAACGGCCCTTGTATGTCGCCGTCAGCTTGACCGGTATCTCCTTGCTTTCGCCCCGTTTCAGGTCGAAGTAGCTCAGCACCCGGTCGTCGCGGATGTCCTGATAGGTGACCGACGTGAGGTCCCGCTCCGAAGTGATCTCCCAGCCCGCCGGAACGATATGTGTCAGCGCCAGATTGGTGTATTTCTCATAGCCGCTGATGTTCGAGACGGTCACCACGGCGTAGAAATCCGTCGAAGCGCGGATCGACTTGGGGTCTACGGCCTTGCCGTCCATGTCCGTATACCGGACGGCGATGCGGATGTTGTCGGCCGCCTCCGTCTCTTCGCCCTTGGCGGGGTTGTAACGCTGGCTGACGACGGCATACAGACTCTCCTTGCCGTTGTTCGTCACCCCGGTCTCTTCGGTCAGCGGCATGCTGACGAAGGATTTGTCGGTTCGGATGCTCTCTTTGCCCGCTTTGGCGTCGATGCCGGTCTGGCCCGACACGATGAAGTTGGAGAGGGTGCTGAGCATCCACGCCGTAGACTGCGTGCTCAGCCACTTCTCCTTCTTGAGGATGTCGGACATCTTCAGGGCCGTGCGGAACGCCTCTTCCCGCTTGCCGAGCAGCGTCTGCGTCATGAGCACCACGGCCATCTGGCGTTCGCTGCTGTTGTAGGTGTCGTCGTACGGATCGACCTTGCCGGTCTGGCCGCTTCCGCCCTGCGCGGTCAGCTCTTCGGCTACCTTCCGGTTGCCGTCCAGCGCATAGGCCGCCGCCAGCATCCATTTGACGTCGTTCTTCAGGTCGGCGGCTTTCTCCCTCAGCCGGTTCATGGCGCCCCGGTCGGCCATGTTGTTGAGCGCCAGAACGTACTGGGCGTAAGCCTGTGTCAGGAAGCTGTCCGCTTCGTTGCCGCGCAGGTATTTGAGCGCGCGGTCGAGCATCGGGCGGTCGATGCCGTAGCCGTATTTCGCGGCTTCGGTCAGGAAGTGGGCCGCATAGGCCGTTCCCCAGTCGGAGCTGTTCGAGCCTCCGCTCCAGTAGGCGAACGATCCGTTGTAGAGCTGGTAACCGCCCAGACGCGACAATACGCTCTTGACGTTGCGGTCGATGTCCTGAAGCGTCCGGACGTCGCACTCCATGACGGCGGGCAGGTAGAGCTGCGGGAATGCGCCGGAGGTGATCTGCTCGATGCAGCCGTGGGGGTACCTCACCAGATATTCCATGCGGCGCGTGAGGTCTGCGGACGGGATCGACGAGAGTTCGAGCTTTGCGCTTCCGGTATCCTTCAGGGGCCTGAGGGCGATCGTTTTGCCCGGCTCCAGCATGTAATCCTCCGACGTCGTTACGTAGGGGTTGGGTTCGCGTACGTCCAGCTCGATCTCCGAAACGGAGCTGTCGCCGGAGGAGGTCGCCGTGACCCGAACCTTTCCGACGCCCGTCTCCTTGTTGACTTTCAGCCGGAACGTTACGACCTCCTCGCCGCTTTGGCTGAGGGCGATCGTCTTGCTGCGCGGGCCGACGGCCGAGAAGAGTTCGTTCGCGGAGACTTTCAGGTCGATCTTGCCGACTCCCTTTTCGAGGGCGAAAACCGTCACCGGCAGCTCCACCTCTTCGTCCGTGGAGACCACGCGCGGCAGGGTGGCCTGCACCAGCAGCGGTTTTTTCACTTCGGCGACCTTCTCCGCGGCGCCGGAAGCCCGTCCGTTCGAAGCCACGACCATCACGCGCACCGACCCGAAATAGGGCGGCAGCGCGATTTTGTGGGTGTTCGTTTTGCCTGCGCCTAGCTTCTGCGCTTCGAGGAACCGTACGACGGGTCTGAACCGCTGCGCCTTCAGTGCGCCGGTGTTCTGCTGCTGCTCCGCGTCGCCGCCGATGGCGAACAACTGTTCGATCCTGCCGCCGTAGGCGCCGATCACGTGGTCGAACATGTCCCACGTCCGTACGCCCAGCGCCTCCGTGGCGTTGAAATGGAGGTAGGGGTTCGGCGTCTTGAAGCGCGTCAGCCCCAGCAGGCCCTCGTCCACCAGCGCCAGCACATAGCTCATCTTCTTGCCGTCCTTTTCCCGGACCTTTATCGTGATCTCCGACTCCGGTCTGACCGTTTCGGGCATGTCGATCACCGGATCGAGCTTCGTGGCGGCGTCTTCGACGTCGAGCCGGACCACGCCGAACAACCTTATCGGCGCATCGTTGTGCGTATGGTTATGGGGCTGGACGAGCGTCACCGAGGCGTAGACGTTGGGAGCCATTCCGGCTTTGATCGGTATCTCGAACGCGGTCTGTTTGTCGGCGCAGTCGATCCAGAAACTTTCCCGTACGACGCTGCCGCTCTCGACGCTCACCAGCGCCCGCGCTTCCGGCGAAGAGGGGATCGTGATCTTCGCCTTGTCGCCCGGCGCATATTTCTCCTTGTCCTTGGTCACGGCGAGTCGGGTGGCTGCGTCCGTCACCGAGGAGACGTCGCCCCGCCAGTCGGAGGACGATACGCAAACGACCTGAGTCGCAGCGTGTTCATGGCCCGAACCGGTCACGCGGATCATATAATAGCCGTAATCGCCTGCGCTCCAGCGCATCGCGACCTGCCCCGCGCCGTCGGTCAGGGTCGTCTGCAATGTCTTGTAGCAGGTGTTGAGCGCATTTTTCGCATAACGGGCCTGCGAGTCCGACGCGGCGTCCCACCACCAGTAGGAGGTGATCTTGTAGACCGAGACGAGCACCTCTTCCCTGCCGGGCAGGGGACGTCCCTGCGCATCGAGCATGACGATGCGCAGCAGGTGCTCCTTTTTGCTGTCGAGGTATTCGTCGCCCCAGTCGCTCGTCTGGGGCGTCACTCCGATTCCGAAATAGGCGTCGTAGGGCGACACGGGGATGATCTGCTGATCGACGCTGAAATCGCCGCTCTTTTCGAAGACCTTTACCGTGAATTTGCCGCTCAGCATGCCGGGGCTGAGCCCCTCCAGCGAAGCGAGTCCGTCGGTCGTCAGTTGCAGCGTTCCCTGCTGGTCCGTGGTGCCGGAGACGATCTCCCGCTCCTCGGTTTCGAAATATTTTGTCGCGTCGTCGAACGAGTACTTCTCATAACTCTTGAAACGCGTCGGAATCTGCCTGAGCTGCGCCTGAAGCGTCACCTTTGCGCCGTCCGCCGGAGCGCCGTGCAGCCATTTGGCCGTCAGGCTGCCCGTGAACTTTCGGGCGTCGATCCGCTTGCCGTCACCGAGCCGCATGTCGATTTTCATTCGGTTGGGCTTGATGGCGTCCACGCGGATCGCTTTTTCGAATACCGCGCCGCCCAGACTTACGCGCGCCAGCCACTGTCCGGTAGGCGCCGCCGGCGTCGTTCCGAGTTTGAACGTGTAGATGCCGTCCGAGGAGCCGTTGCTGACCAGCGTCTGCACCAGCTGCCCGTTGGGGTTGAAGAACTCCACGGACGCCGGATGGTTTTCCGGCAGCGGATTGTCGGACGTGACGATGAAGGTGAGGAAGATGTCGTCTCCGGGCCGCCATACGCCGCGCTCGCCGAACAGAAAACCCTTCGTGCCTTTGGGGTTGGTGGTGCCCCCGACGTCGAAATTGCTCAGTGACAGCGCCGCGCCCCGCTCCACCTTGACGAAGGCGAGCTGTCCGTCGGCTTCGGCCGCTACGATGGAGGGCTCCTCCCTGCATTTCAGCACGGCGCGGCCTTCGGAATCGGTGGACGCTTCCGCCAAGGTCTGGTTCTGCTTGTCGTAGGCCCGTACCTTGCAGCCCCCTTTGGGCCGGGCTGACAGCAGGTCGGTGGTGTAGACGACGTACTCCTCTTCGCCGCTGCTTTTGCAGATGATGCCGATGTCGGACTGCAGAACCAGTTTCGACCGCTCCCGGTAAGTCCGGTAATCTCCGAAATAGTAGTCGTAATCATACTCGTCGGTGGGAACCAGCGGTTCGACGCCCTTGATCTCCAGCAGGTACATCGACTTCCGGCCGTCGGTTATCAGGCGGCTGAGATCCAGCGAATAGGTGTTGGAGAGGTCGAGCTTGGTCGATGCCTTGGCCGAGAGATCGACGGTCGTATCGCGGACGATGCGCGACACGTAGTCCATATCCGAATAGTAGTCGCCGCCGTAGTAGTTCTGCTGGAAGAACTGCAGCAGGTTGTTGGCGAATATTTTCCGCACGCGCACCCGCGCCTTGCGGTAGTTCACCGATTCGAACAGCAGGGACATGTCGTTCGACGAGGGGAGGACGGAGCCTTTGCCCGCGAAGCGGATCGCCGGCACCCGCGACGGCAGGTTGGCCGTGAACGTATAGCTCTCCTTGAGCCGCTGCCCGCCCTTGCTGAGCACGTTCCGGCTTATTTCGATGTCGAAATTCCCCGTGACGTGCGATTCGGGATAGATGTAGAGCCGGTTCTTGTCGACCGAGGTGCGGAATTTCGTGTCGAAGCGGATCAGGTCCTTCAGGTTCTGGTTCTGTTTGAGCGGTTCGGAGAAGGTCACCACCACCGCGAGCGGTTCCGCCGCGACGCTGTGGTCCAGCACCACATACTCGTCCTTCTTGGGCACTTCGACGGTCAGGGTCTTGCTGTCGCCGTAGCCGAAATCGAGCGTCAGCGTGTAACCCGCTCCCTCGCCGGGGGCGATGTTGCCGACGGTATACTGGTGCGTGGTGCCGTTCGCGGAGTGCACCCACGCGACGTCCGGATTCTTCAGTCCGCTTATCTTGAGGTTCTTCTCCACGTAGCCGCTCTCCGCGTAATCGGACGAGACCACCTCGCCGACCAGTACGTAGGAGGTCATGTCGTCGCTTTGCTGCAGCCAGTAGTCGCTGTAGGCGAACCGCAGTTTCGGCGTGGCGAATTCGAATTCCGCGACGCCTTTGAGCTGCCGTCCGGTGAGTTTCGCGGCATCGATGGTCACCTTGTAGCGGGTGTCGTATTTCAGGGGCGACCGGGGGATGATCCGCAGCATCCGCATTCCCGAAAGGTAGACGTCGAAATCGACGGAGGGCGAGATCGATACGGCTTCCCGGATTCTGTCCTCTTTCGGCTCGACGTTCTCCTTGAACGTCACGAGAATCGGCATTTTGACGCCCGTCACTCCGTTCGGCGACGATTCGATGATATCGGACGGCTGCCTGCCGCATGAGGCGAAGAGCAGGAGAGCCGTTGCAAACAATACGTAGCGGATTGCTTTCATAGTGGTTTTTTTGGTAACTTTGTCAAAGATACATAAAATATGACTGAAAAGCTCAAGCGGAAAACAATATATTTCCTGCTGTTGCCGCTCCTTGCCGCGGCTGCGGCGGGGTATTGTTTCTGCCTGCCCCGGACGCTTTTCGACGAGCCTTTCTCGGCGACCGTCTGGAGCCGCGACGGCCGTCTGATGTCGGCCAAGGTCGCTTCCGACGGACAGTGGCGCTTTTTCCCTACGGACAGCGTGCCTTACAAATTCCGTGTCGCTATTACTACTTACGAGGACAAACGTTTCTACCGCCATTTCGGGGTCGATCCGCTGGCGCTCGGCCGCGCCGTGCGGCAGAACCTCGCTTCGGGAAGGGTGGCCAGCGGCGCCAGCACGCTTACGATGCAGACGATCCGCCTGAGCCGCGGCCGGAAAGCGAGGACCTTCCGGGAGAAAATCATCGAGACGATTCTGGCGACCCGGCTGGAATTCAGATACAGCAAGGAGGAGATACTCGCCCTGTACGCCTCCCACGCCCCCTTCGGCGGCAATGTGATCGGACTGGAGAGCGCCGCATGGTACTATTTCGGCCGCAGCGCCGGCAGCCTCTCGTGGGGCGAGAGCGCCATGCTCGCCGTACTGCCGAACTCGCCCGCGCTCATCCATATCAGGCGCAACCGGGAACGGTTGCGGCGCAAGCGGGACGACCTGCTGGAACGGATATGGCGCGGCGGGCATATCGACTCCCTGACGTGCGCTCTGGCCCGGCAGGAACCGCTGCCCGACGCTCCCGAACCGATGCCGATGCAGGCGATGCACCTGCTGGGGCGGATGCGCGGGGGATCGCTCCGCTCGACGCTCGACTATGACCTGCAGCGCAGGGTCAACGAGCTGGCGCTGCGGCACAACCGGCGCAACAGGGGCAATAAGATAAACAACCTCGCCGTCGTGGTGATGGATGTGAAAAGCGGCGAAGTGCTGGCCTATGTGGGAAATGTCTACGATCCCGCGGACAGGAGCGAGGGCACCAGCGTCGATGTCGTCCGGGCGCCCCGCAGTAGCGGAAGCGTGCTCAAACCCCTGCTTTACGCCGCGATGCTGGACAACGGGACGGCCCTGCCCACGATGCTGTTTCCGGATGTTCCGACTTATTACAAGGACTTTACGCCCCAGAACTTCAACCACGACTTCAGCGGCGCGGTGCCTGCCAACCGGGTGATCGAACGTTCGCTGAACGTTCCTTCGGTGAAGATGCTCGACAAATACGGGCGCGAGAATTTTCTGGCGCTGGTGCGGAATCTGGGATTCGGGACGATTGACAGGAGCGCCGACCATTACGGGCTTTCGCTGATTCTGGGCGGTGCCGAGATCACGCTCTGGGACCTGACGTCGGTCTATGCGATGCTGGCCGCCAAGCTCGGCGGCGGGCCGGTCCGCATCCCGCACTGCGATCCGGAGGCCGTAAAGACGGTCAGCGCGGACGACATTCCGCTGTCGAGGGGTGCGATATGGCTTATGTTCAATTCGATAAGCCATGTGGCCCGTCCTGAGGAGGAGGGCGAGTGGCAGTATTTCTCCTCGTCGAAGAAGATCGGCTGGAAAACGGGCACCAGCTACGGCAACCGCGATGCGTGGGCCGTCGGGGCGACGCCCGACTATGCCGTCGGCGTCTGGGTGGGCAACTGTTCGGGCGAAGGCCGTCCGCTGATGACCGGGGTGGGGTATGCCGCGCCGCTGCTCTTCGACGTATTCGGGCTGCTGCCCGGCGGGGAGTGGTTCGCGGAGCCTCACGGCGATCTGGAAGCGGCCGTCGTCTGCCGGCAGAGCGGCTGTCTGGCTTCGCACATATGTCCCGACCGCGATACGCTGATGATTCCCCGCACGGCTGCCGCCGGCGAAGTCTGTCCCTACCACCGGATCGTGAATCTGAGCCGCGACCTCCGCTACCGGGTGACCGCGGACTGTTACGACCCGGCGCAGATCGTCCGGATGCCGATGTTTATCCTGCCGCCCGCGCAGGAGTGGTATTACAGGAAGCAGCATCCCGACTACCGTCCGCTGCCGCCTTTGCATCCGGGACTTTCGGGCAGCGGGGTCGGGACAGTTTTGGGGGCGGGGGGGGGGGCGGCAATCCGATCGACATCGTCTATCCCCAGCCGGGGCGCGTGCTGGTGGCGCCCAAATCGCTCGAAGGCGAGGCGCAGAGTCTGGTCTTCACGGCCATACACCGCGACCGCAACGCCGTGTTATACTGGCATATCGACGACAATTATATCGGTGCGACGACCCTCGAACACAAGATATCCGTCCGTCCCGCTCCCGGTGCGCACCGGCTGACCGTTATCGACGAACACGGGGCGCGGCAAAGCGTCTCGTTCAGCTGCCGCTGACCGCAGCCTGTGGCTTCTTGCGGGTGCGGAGGGGCTTTGCGCTGGGTGCCGCTCAGTGCTTTCCGGGGGGGGCAGAAGCCGGTCTTCCCGGAGGAGGGCTTTCCCGAATGGGAGTTTTTGGGGGAACGGGGCTTTTCCGGAGTTTTGGTACTGGCTTTTCCGGACTGTCTTCCTTTCTCTGAGTTTTTCTTCAGAGCGAGGGCCTGTTTCGGGTCCTCCCGGAGGGTTTGTACTTCGGCGGACGGTAATGGGAGGGCCGGTTGTTATTGCGGGGATCGCTTGGGAATGGATCGAGGCCGTTTGCGAATTTGATGTGGTGTCGGTTAAACAAGAAGCCGGACTTTTTTAAGTCCGGCTTCCTTATGTCTGCAATTCCCGTCAGCGGATCACACGGTATGCGGGCCGTGCGCTGACCGTGCGGCGGCGCTTGGCGGCCGAGTTCAGGTCGGGCTGGTCCACCGTTCCTTTGGTGTGGACCTCGACGATCTCCGGCTCGGTCGTGATTCTGCCGTCGGCGGAGCATCCGTAGGCGAAGACGATGTAGGCCGATGCGGCTTTCAGGCTTACGACGTTATAAGCCGCGTCGCCCGTGTAGAAGCAGTCGTCGTCCCCGATCGTCTGTCCCGCTTCCAGTCCCTGCATACGCCAGTAGAGGTCGTAGGGCGGATATTGCCGCGGCGTGGCGAAATTGTCGCGGTAGGTGTCGCGCTCGTCGATGAACGTGATGTAGCTCGTGTTTTTGTCCGACGGGATCACCTTGATGGCGAGGTCCTGTTGGTCGACGGTTACGTCGATGGTGAAGGTGCACGCTTCGGTCGGCGTGAAGGCTTTGGTATGGAAAAGCTTGCGCGAGACGCGGCTGTTCGAGAATTCGCCGTTCTCGTTGCAGCCGAACGCCACGGCGTAATAATCGGTGTCGGATTCCAGCGGGTAGATATCCTCCGAGATATAGAGCGGATCGCGCCGCACGAATCCCGGCGAGGAGAATGCGAGGTCGCCCGTTGCGGTGAAGTCGCTCCAGAGCAGGATGCCGTCGCTCAGCTCGCCGTAATAGGGCCAGAGGTAGCGGTCGTCGATGTAGGTCTGTGCGAAATCGGCGTCGTCATAGGCCATGTCGAAAGTCGATTTCTTGACGAACGTGCAGAAGTAGGGCAGGTCGTCCGAAGGATGGACGGCGCACTTCGCCCCGTACCACGAAATGTCGGAGAGGGTCATCAGATAGGCCGTGTTGATGATTTCGGGGGCTTTGGTGCTGAAAGGAACCCGCATGAGCGGCGTGACGATGTCGAGCGTCTTGGCCGTCAGGTCGTATTTTACGCCGACCACCGAGAGGTCGTAGCTCTCGCCGGGCGTCAGGCCGCTGTATCTGTAGTCGGTTTTGGTGCCTTTGAAGAAGTAATCCACATATTCCGGTCCGTCGGCGATGTCGGCTTTGAAACGCTTCTGGAGCTGGGTGATACATGCCTCGTCGCTCTTGGCCGGATCGTAGGGATAGACGTAATAGGACATTTCGGGATCTTTCGGCGTGATGGCGGCCCTGACGCGGGTGTCCCCGACTTCGGTGATTTCGAGCGTGAAGTTGTCGCCTTCGGTTACGCCCGTGTAATCCTTGTCGATCTTGACCTTCATCTTTACCAGCGAGCTGCGGTCGTTGTCGCCGAAGTAGATGACGGCGATTTCGCCTTCCGTTTCGCAGACGGCCTCTTCGGCGGGGGCTTTGATCGTAAGCACCTCGTCGGCGTACGAAACGACCCAGCCGGTGGGCTTGGTCAGCACGACGTCGTTCACGCCCACGCTTTCGGTCTCATAGGTTTTGTTCTCGCCGTAGGCGTAGGTGCCAAGCGCCGGGGCCATTTTGACGAGCAGGTAGAAATCCGAACGCATGGCTACGGTGATCGTCGTGCCGTCCATGAGCGTGAAATAGGCGTATGCGCCGTCCTGCGTCACCTCCTTGAAGAACGAGTCGCTCACGCCGCCCTGACCCAGCGCCGAAACCGGCTGGTCCTTGTCGTCGGTGATGTAGTTCCACGTCGCGCCCTTGTCGCAGCTGATGATCCAGAATCCCTTGTCGTCGATCTTCAGCAGGGGCACGACGGCGGCGGCCGTGACGGGGATCTTTTTGCCGTCGGCCAGCAGCCATTCAGGCTCTCCCCCTCCCGATGTCAGGGTCCAGTAGTAGATCTCGTCCGTATCCTTCGCAACGCCGATTACGGGCGCCGCGGCGCCGTCTTTTCCGTTCGTAATCGTGATTTTGGTGTTTTCGGGGTCGGTGAAGTAGATCGTGTAGGAGCCGTCGGCGTTGGTCTCGACCTTCGAGACGTAGACCTTTTCGTTGAGTTTTTCGATCAGCGTCTGCATGGCCGAAACGTCGGAGTTGAGTTTGGCGACGGCGGTTTCGAGCGCTTCGACGCGTTTTTTGATGTCGTTCACGCTGTTCCACAGCTCGGTGTCGTCGTAGTCGCTGCATGCGGCGGCGAACGTCAGCAGGAGCGCGAGGCTCCAAAGGGCGAATTTTTTCATCATGATTTTGAGGTTAGGATAAATAAGTGACGGCCCTGCATTGTCGGTTGCAGGGACGCGGGAATTGCATGAGGGGCGCGGCAGGAATTTGCAGCCGGAGACCGCAGCCGCCGGTCCGCGGGCTGTTCAGGA
>OAVV01001057.1_pt1 | contig 15163 bp, 18 predicted proteins | sample 1501401 | NCBI WGS metagenome assembly OAVV01 (sample SAMEA2580098, study PRJEB22360) | human gut metagenome | biome: human gut; feature: human-associated habitat; material: faeces | place: Denmark | collected 2008/2010 | reverse complement strand
CGCCTGCTGCTGCTCCTCCGATTACACTTGTTGTTTTTTTGATATTCTCTTTATTTTTATCAAAGTTAAGCACAAAACTCTTGAGTGTGTTAACCGTCTCTGTTAGTGCGGGAGCAAAGTCAGCTACCAGCAGGCTTTTAAGCTGGTCGAATGCAAGGCTTAATTCGGCCAGCGATTCTGCAGTCCTTGTATTTGTTTCTATAACATCATCCGGAAGTGAAAAAGCGTCTGTTAGGTTAAAATCTCCACGGTCAAATAAATATCCCCATTCAGAGGACATTCCGAGATTACTAAAAGCAAGATTCCGGCCTTGCTTTGTTAATCCATCCGTGCGGTCTTTTATATCATCCAGAAGTTTTATTGTACTTTCATAATCACCTAGATAATCTTCAGGAGATAAACCAAGATTAGCAAATTCCCGCACAATACCTTCCGGCAAGCCACCTTGTCCAGTATGAAGTTTAGTAAAAATATCATTGAATTTTTCAATATCTCCGAGTATTCCCTTGCTGACATTTTTGGATGTTATATAGTGAGCAAGTTTTTGATATTCCTTGCTGGTAGCTCCCAGTGCGTTGGCCATTTGCCCAATTCCAACGGCTGTATTTCCTGCTTCTTTGAATGGTTGTGAAAGGGTTTGAGCAAATTGTGTTGCTGCATTTTTCCCCAGTAAAAAACTGGCAGATACAGAATTTAAATTCTTTAACAGTGACGGCAGCCCTTTTGTTGAGAACTCGACAAAGAGTTCACCGAGTTTGTTTTGCGCTCTGCCCTGCTGGTTGTTTTCTGCCATAATGCCTCCTGTGTTTATTGTAACAAAGGCGGTAAATATTCTTGCAATACTAAGCCCTCCTCATTTAATCCTATCATCCGGCTTGAAACACTGTGCAATTTATGTTACATTACACAAAAAGGTTGTGTGATTGAGGTTTTTCTATGTTTAGATTTATTTGTTTATGCTATATCTGTGTTGCTTTATCTTGCATTCAATGCAATGCTGCATCCTTGAAAATACCGAAAGAACATAAAAAACAATATCAGGCAGAAATATACGAAGTTATTAATACTAATATAGACATTAACAGAAAAAAAGTTGATGCAGCTAGTATAAAAGCTAGAAATATCTATCAGGCCTTTTTGAAAGATAAAAATCAGATGAAGCGAAACTTTGACTTTTGTAATGAATTAAAAGACCTAATAGGTGAGATAAGTACTGCTGAATTTTATTTATATTTAAATCTCATAAATACAACGGATAAATATATAAGCATTAAAAACTTGATGCCTGCTACCGATTATGCCGGCACTTTATCTGATTTTATACGCCCTTATATGAAAAAAAATAAAATTGATTGTACTAAAATTGATGAACAGATTGCATATAATCAAACAAAAGCACAAGAAATTATAGATATAAAAGTTAAAATTTATACCTACAGTAGTAAATATGAAGAAACAAAAGCTCAAAATTTCTATAAAAAAAATATTGAAACAAAATTGAAATCTGAGCCAGCTGAGGCGATAATGGATTCTATTGTTAATTTCTTACCTTTTCAAAGGAATGTTTTATATATCGGTCATCCTGTAGTAATACAAATTTTTCAGGATGGCTTTCTGGCAGATTTTGCCCCGGGTGAATATCAATATCAGAGTGTAATTTTTGTTCAAGATAAAGATAGCCGAAAACTTTTGGCCGGTGACTATTTTGATCCTTTTTTACCTATTAAATTTACGGGTCGACATTTTACATATACTAATATCTATGGAGAACGCAGGGTAGTACCGATTTTTAATGTATGTTTATCTACAGCCAAAAGTCAAGTATTACCACAGATAAAAGATACATTTTACTTTGTTAAGAAACCGCACTGGGATGCTTCTGCTGTTAATAACCCTTGGGCTATAGACCATATTGAACTTCTGAATGAACGACGTTTATATTATTCAAAATGGAAATAAAAGGAGATATTAATTATGGCTAAATACATCTGTAGAAATTGCGGAAATATGCAATATTCCAGTGGCAATAATGGTGGTTGCGCTCCGGTCTTCTGGAGAATATTGCTACTTATTACATGTTTAGTAGGTTTATTTGTGCCTATTGCATTTGTAATTGTTGCATTTGAAATTTTATTTTTAATATTAACAAGCAGGAATCCCGACTCTAATTTTTGTTTTGAATGTAGAGCTCGCGGTTGTGTAGTTCCATTTAATGCACCTGCGGGACAACAGATATACAAGAATTTCTACCCTGAGGAATATGAAGAAGAAGAAAAGCAAAAAAACATTGAGCAGTCATTAAAAGAAGAAATAAATGAAGAAATAAAAAACTACTCAAATAAGGACTGGGTATATATTATCATACCGGTAATTATAGTATTTTTAATTATATTTATATTACAAGGCTTAATTGTTTACTATTCTAATAATGAACCTGTAAAACCTGAACAAAGAGAGAAGCGGGAAACTTCTGCCCAGCCAGAAACTCGTCAGACACTTACCAAATCAGAATGTGAAAAGCTCTATGATACAACTTTACAAGATTATTCGATAAATAAACAAGCAGGTAAGGAAACCGAAATAAATGACTATTATACAAAGTGCGCCGCCTTCTCCCCAAGAGAAAAACAATCTTTTTTATCTTATTACTACTGGGGCCTAGCAGAAAAAGAGAAGAACCAATATAATTATGAAAAGGCTATTACTTATTATCACAAAGCACTTGAAGCCAACCAAAAAAGTACTAATATAAATGATAAAAAAGGTACTATGTGGCTTTATCATTATTTATCAGAATGTTATTTTAACACCTGGCAGATGGAAGAAGCTAAAAAATATGCTCTGCTAACTGTACAGGAAAAACAAAGACTTGGCAAGTCTCGTGTGGGTTTAGTAGATTATGAACGTTTAGGAGATATTTGTTATAACCTCAAACAGTATGATGAAGCAGAAAATTATTATATAAAAGCATTACAGGAAATAGAGTACTTGAGAAACTTGCCGCTAGATGTCCGTAACAGAATGGATTTATCAGATTTAGATGCAAAAGAAGAAAAATTTATCTCTATTCTTAACGGCACATTCTCCCAATAGATTTTGCCCACTTTGCTACAATGTAGTTAATGACTACTTTAAATGCTTTTTTAACATCTTTTAACGCTAAATATGGTATTGGGGATAAACTCTCGATGGCGCGCAGCCTGCTGCAGGATAACGTCAATATAGGTGAGGCGGTTGTGAATGTCTTATCCTCAACAGGTATTGCCGGTTTTAAATTCCACGTACCGGAATCTGAACAGGTTAATATGGAGAGTGATATAACAGACCATTACACTGACTCAAATTCTGTTATACAAGACCATATTGCGAGACGTCCGATAACTTTAACGTTTAGCGGGTATCAGGGTGAATATTTTTACAGTGTTAATGAAATAGAAGATATGTTGGCAAATGTTACGCCGGTTCTATCTCTTTGCAAGCAGTTTGTACCAAAACTAAACGCTGCAACAATACAGACTAAACAAAGATGGGTGCAGGCCCAGGAAACTAGACAGGGTTTAGCCGCTTTTTATTCTTCTTATGACAAAAATATACCTTTAAGCGAGAGTTTTAATACTGTTTGGAACTCTTTAAACGGAGTGGATTTATTCCAACTTTTTCAAAATATATATAAACTCAAATCAGCACAGACAAGGGCATTTTTGTTTTTTGAAGCATTATGGAAAGCAGAAGCTGTATTTAGTGTTGAGACAACGTGGAAACGATATGACAATATGCTGATACAAAAAGTACTGCCTATTCGTGAAAGCAATGCTGATATAACAAGTTTTACGGTTACATTTAAACAAATGAATTTCGCACAGACAAGATTTGAGAGCCTGAACAATGCAGCAGGCAGAACCCGAAGCCAGCTTGCGAAACAGGTTAATAAAGGTATCAGTAAAGGTTCGGAGGCTAAGGCGGTATAATGTATGAATTAAATGAGCTGGGGGCAGAACCAAAGCAAAAAATAGAAAAGATTTTAGATGACGGCTCAACCGTGACGCTTGAATTTGAGTACAAAGAAAATCAACTGGGCTGGTTTTTCGGGGTAAAATGGGGCGATTATGATTATAAAAATATAAGACTTACTACCAGCTACAACATTTTACGAGCTTACCGGAATTATTTACCGTTCGGTTTAAGGTGCGATACTCAGGATGATGAAGAACCTATGTTTTTAACCGATTTTGCTACTAAATATGCAAGTGTGTATCTTCTGCCCCGTGAGGATGTCCAAACCATAGAGGGAAATTATTATGTTAAAACTCCAACGGAATTACAGAGCTGAATTTGAAATCGGCGAACGACACGGCCGGGACTTAATTCCCCGTGATAAGTTAACAGTAAGTTATCCGTTTAGCTGCCAGTTTCATATCTCTTCGGGTACATACCAGACACAGAATCGGGGAGTATTCCAGCTTGTAAACCTGAGCAGAAATGATCAGGCACGGTTATGGCTTGATATGTGGAACTTTGGCAAAAAGTATATTTATATGAAGTTTTACGCCGGCTATGGTGAAAATATGCCGCTCGTTTTTTCCGGTTACATTCAGAATTGTACCTCCGAAAAACAGGGAGGGAGTACCGAGTTTATAACGGAGATATTAGCTTCTGCCAGTACCGAGTTTTATGAGTACGGTTTTCTTAATGCGACTTTTACCAAAGGCACTACCCTAAAAGACATTTTAGGACTTGCGACAAGCGGAAGCGGTAAAATATCTGTCGGATATATTACTCCGGATATAGAGCCGTTACCCCGCAATAAAACCTTTATCGGTCAGACTCTTGACCTTCTGGGGCGTGAGTACGGCGGGTATAATATTTTTATTGACAATGATGAGATTAACATACTGGGTGACAGAGATTTAATCCCCGGAGAAGTTCTGGTTATATCGGATGAAAGCGGATTATTAGGCAGCCCCAGACGTGCAAATGCTTATGTCGAGTGTGATATGCTCTTTGAGCCCCAGATTAGGGCAGGGCAGGGGGTTACACTCTTGAGTTATACCCAAACGTGGCTAAACCAATCTTACAGGGTTGTAAAGATTGAACATAAAGGTGTAATAAGTCCGGTTGTTAGCGGGAAATTAATAACCTCTCTTACTCTTTCAATCCTGCCTGGAGATGCCAGAACACTCACCAAAGCGACACAAACAGTTCAGAGCGGGGTCGCAACTACCGGTCAATGGCAAAAGCCTGTACAAGGTAGTATATCAAGCCCTTTTGGCAGGCGTACAGCTCCAATAAAAGGTGCCAGTACTAACCATCAAGGAATAGATATTGCGGCATCTTTTGATACTCCGGTTAACGCTCCAGCAAATGGTAAAGTTATTACCACAGGCTGGATAAAAGGCTATGGTAAAACAATAATAATTGACCATGGCATTATCAACGGAAAAACTGTTACAAGTTTATATGGGCACTTAAATAACTGTCTGGTAAATCCGGGACAGAATGTATATACCGGAAACCATATAGGACTTGTCGGAAGTACAGGAAATTCTAAAGGGCCGCATTTACATTTTGAGGTTAGGGAAGGCAAAGAAGCTGTTAACCCTGCGAGATATATAGGAAATTATTAATATGACAGCAAAAATAAAACAGGTTGAAAAATCACAAATAAATTTTAACGGGGTTATGGCATTAGCTCAAAATGCGGTAATGTCACGCCTCAATTGTCATAATATCGGGAAAATTCTTGAATTTGACCCCGCAACCCAGCGATGTACAGTACAATTAATGCAGGTCAAGCTATTCAATGAGCAGAATATAACGCCTGTTCCGATAACAGATATACCGCTCATAATATTAGGTGCTGGAAATGCACATATTACAATGCCTGACCCTGTGGGAACAATCTGCCTTCTGCTTTTTATGGACAGAAACATAGATTCATTCCTGGAGACAGGGGAATTATACGCACCGGACACGACAAGAATGCACGATTTTACTGACTGTGTAGCCCTGACTACTTTTACTACTCTTGCGAATCCGATGGTGGATTATGACACAGAAGCTATAACACTTATTCACCAAAAAATCATAGAAGAAGTTAAGAAGCAATCCTATATAAAGATTTATCCTGATAGAATAGAATTAAAAAATATTCAAGGCGAGGCAGCTCAGGGCTCGATTAGCGTAGGTGAAAAGATAAATATAGGTAATAACACTCAAAATCTTGCCGATTTAATTCAGGCGTTTCTAACAGCCTGTGAGAATATAGCAGTAGTTACAAATACAGGAGTCTTGACACCTGCGGCGAAACAGGCGTTTACTGATTTAAAATCACAGTTTGAGGAGTTGTTACAATGAGTTTTAGAAATCTTGATTCTGCCCACGATTGGACATGGGGCGCTAATAAAAGCAATTATGTTACTGCTAATCAGGAGATAGGGCTTAATCTTGAAACCCGCATACTGTCGTTTCTCGGGGATTGCTTTTTTGCAACTAATGAGGGTATAGACTGGTTTAATTTGCTTGATTATCACTACCAGGACAGGTTAGAGAATGCCGTTCAGGAAACCGTTAAGAATACGGACGGCGTAACAGCGATTAACAGTGTGGATTCGATTGTGAATGCCGATAGGAAAATAAGAATCACATACGACGTACAGACAATTTACTCACAATCCTATACGGGAGCAGTAACCCCGCCCGGCCAGAATTAAATTTCAGGCGCTCTGGTAAGCTTGAGTTAGTGACAATGTCACTTTTCTAGTATCAACCAACAAAGGAGCGCCATATGGCACAAAACTATATCGGGATTAGCGGACTTGTCACGCAATCCCTGGAAGAAATACGCCAGGATTTAATAACCAAATTCAAGGGGGTATACGGTCAGGACATCAATATTGAACAAAACAGTCCGGACGGGCAGTGGATTAATATTTTAGCGCAGGAAAAAAAAGACATTTTAGACCTGTTTACCCAGTTTTATAACAATCTTGATCCGGATAGAGTTATAGGTATTCCGCAGCAGATTTTGTATAAGCTTAACGGCTTGATAATAAAAGCGTATACATACAGCTATACTTATGTTAATGTCACGATTAACGAATCAACCAGCCTGCAGGGGCTTGATACAAATATTGAGAGTGCTGACGGTACAGGCTACACAGTAAGAGATACAAACGGTAATCGCTGGATACTGGCAGCATCTGCCGAACTTGAGCCGGGTGTGCATTCGCTTAATTTCAGGGCTGCTGATTTAGGAAGTATCACAGCGTTACCTAATACAATCAATGTTATGGAAACAATTGTTAAGGGTATTTCTTCTGTTAATAATCCGGCAGGAAATTATATTACAGGTTCAACCGGTGAAACATCCGCACAATTTAGATTGAGAAGAAATCAGGCAATGGCAGTACCTTCTCAGGGGTTTGACGAAAGCACAGAGTCGCAAATGCTCAATCTTACCAATGTCACCCAGTGCAAAGTATATGACAACCGTACTGATTCTGTTGTTAACGGCATTCCGGCGCACGGTATCTGGGTTATTGTACAGGGCGGACAGCCGGAAGATATCGGACGGGTTATTTACAACAACCTGCCTCCGGGTATTCCGATGAAGGGTGAGCAGACTGTTTGGGTGCAAAAGATTAATGGCGATTTAGTAGAAGTTCTATATGACGTACCGTCTGCTGTTAATTTGTATGTAAGGGCAACTATCAAGAACTTTTCAACAACCAGCTTAGACGAAAATTATATAAAAGAACAGCTTGCCCTGAGTGAGTACAAAATAGGGGAAAGGGCAGAGAGTTCAACGCTTCTGGGTACGATAAAAGAAACAATCGGAGATGCCGGCACTCCGTATAATGTTGAGATATCTGCAGATAATTCAAACTGGGTAGAGTATGCAACACCTGAGGGGCTGGATGAATTCTTTGTAATAACAACAGCTAATGTAGCATTAACAATTGTTTAGGAGCAGCAAATATGCCTGATTACACACAGGATATACAGGACGTTAAAACCTATTATGCGGATTTATTGATTCTCCAATACCGCAACAAACCTAAGGCACGGGAGACAATCAAGATAGGTGCGGATATTTATCTTGGAGACGGGGTAATATTTCAGCTGCAGGACATTCTCGATATCGATACGGCGGAAGGTGCTCAGCTTGATATTATCGGCAAAATTCTTGACTGTCCCCGGGTTGTTCAGGGTATTTATAACGATATGATTTTTTTCCAGTTCTATGACGGAGAGGATTCTGTGGGATTTTCCACAGTGGGGAAACCGCAGGGCGGAAATTTCAGAACGATACAGAATTATAACCAGAGCGAGTACTCGCTTCCAGATGATGATTACCGCTTCCTGCTCAAATTCAAATCCGCTGTAAATGTTATGCGGGGTTCTGAACGCGGGATTGATGAAGCGTTATGGAATGTTTTTCAGGGCGATGTTTTATTAAAGAATAACCATAATTTAACCATTACTTATATTGTGTCAGCAGAACGCACATTGGCGGCGTTAGCAGCAAAACAATTAGGGTATTACAGAGCCCCCGAAGGTATCGGTGCAAATTATGTACTTAGAGTTCCTTCTCCTTCTCAAATTTTTGGTTTCAACCGCAAAGGTATAATGAATAAGACGGTTGCAGGTTTTTCAACCAAAAACAAACGTCAAACCGGTACGTGGCTGACAAAAGAGAATCTTATCTCGCTTGTGACGCCCGAGGGATAAAAATAAACAAGTAAGTATCAACCAAAGGAGCAATAAATGCCTAAACTTGACCGTGTAACACAGAAAGTTTTTGCGAATCAGGCAGGAAGTCTGGAAGTAACCGCTTTTGGTACAGCAAAAGACCAGGCACCCGTTTATACAAAGGATTTAGCGCAGATACAGAATACCAACTTTTTAAACGGATGGCAGAGCGCAGTCCTGTCTGATAAATCACCGTGGGAAGAGGACATGAACGCACTTTTCTACGCGGTAACAAGTCAGCTTGCGTATTTATTTCAGCAGGGTATTCCTGAATATGATGCCGGCACGACTTATTATATCGGCTCACTAGCTAAGGTTACTAACAACCAGGGCTATGTAACCGTGTATAAATCTTTAACTAATGATAATACCGGTAATGCGGTTACTAATGATGCTTATTGGCGCGTATTCCAGTCAGACGGGAGCCTGCAGCTTGCAAATTATGAGATAGGGCTTCCGCAGCCTACACTTAGTAACACGCTTTTTCCGAACGAAATTTGGCTTGATGGCCAAACTGTATCAAGGACTACTTATGCCTCCCTATTCAATATTTATGGTACAACATACGGCGCTGGTGATGGCAGTACAACGTTTGTATTGCCTAATTTTAAAGATAGGGTTTTCTGGGGAAGTAATACATTTGGTTATATAGAGGCTGCCAAATATTTGAGGGGAATGGACTGCCACAACAGAATCCAGTCAGGCACCTTTGAATCCTACAGGAGCCTTTTATGTAATAAGTGAATACGGGGATGGGGCTGATGGTACAAAAGGACGGTTTTATCGTGTAGGTTTTGATGCATCACGTTCAAATGGGGTTTTTGGCAAGTCAAACACTGTACAGTCACCAGGTATAGGATGCAGGGTTAAAACAAGATGGTATTAAAGGAGCAATTAAATGCCTAAAATAGAGCGTAAGACACAAAAGATTTTCGGGGGCAATGCCGAGAGTGACCAACTTGCGGTATTCGGGAGTATGATAACCGGCACGCCTGTTTATAACGATGATATAGAGACATTGCAGTCAGAAGCTTATACAGAGGGCTGGCAGGTTGCGGTTGCGGCTAACGAAGCACCGTTTATGGAGGAGATGAACGGGGTACAGTATGGTTTTTCTAAACAGCTTGCTTACCTCTTTCAGCAGGGTATAGCTGAATGGGACGCGGGTACTACATATTACCTGAACTCATTTTGTCAGGTGGGCGGTGTGATTTATAAATCAATGCAGGATGAAAACATCAACCATTCACCGGCTGACGATACAGAGGGTACATACTGGTCACCGCTTGAGACAGGGGGCGGGGGCGGCGGCACAGCCCTCCCCCTCCTCTCCATCCGCCATGCATTGTACGTTGATGAGTCACTTGGCTTAGATTACTACCTCAACGGTCAGCTGCTGACTGTTAACGCAAACTTACAGGGTGCTGTTACTGCACTCAAATCTTTACAAGCGACAACTCCATCACTATTTGTGACAGAGGAAGAATGGCAGGCCACCAAGACACTTAGTCCTAACGGTATTGTTAATGCATTTGTGCTTGATGAAGATACTGGTACTTTGAGGCTGCCAAAATATCCTGATTATATTTATGGAGGCAGTGAAAATGCGGAGATTTCCGTTAGTGGTAATGGTTATGGTTTAGGGTTAACACCTGATGGCTCTAATTTGTTTATGCTTAGTAAATATGGCGGTGATGGAAACGATACAAATTCAAGGCCTTCTGGCCCTCATAGTGCGCCTGTTCCTGTTGGAGGGTCTGCTGGAGCTATGGGCGGTGGTTACGTAAATATAGCCTGGGGCGTTCATCCTGACCCTGCAAAATCAGGCCTGAAAGGTCAACTAACAGATAATACAGAAAAAATAACCTTAAAATACGTTATCCGTTTAGCCACCGGTCAGGAGACAGAGGTTAATATCAGAAATGATATCGAGTCAATCGTACCATATACCTTGTTCGATAGTAAGTATTCTGAAGCTAAGCAATATAATGCAAGCTGGGTATTACGCGGTTCTACCCTTTCAAAAAGTGTGTATCCGACAGCTTATGAAGCTGCTCTTGTTGAGTACAATTCGGAAATTGCAGACGGTACAACGGTTGAACTGCCATCAGGCGGAAGTTATACAAAACGAGGGGTAAGCGGCGGAATTACAGTAAAACTATCAACTGATGAAACTGTAACAGAGTATGATTGGAAGCTGGACACAGTGGCAGAAACATTGACAGTGCCAACTTTAAATGGTAGTGAGGACTTGTTAAGTGATAGATATGATGACTTAGAGCTAAAAGCTAGTGGTTCAACTTATACCGCTCCTGCGAATGGGTGGTTTTGGATACAAAAACTTTCTTCAAGTACAGGTCAGTATTTAACTCCAGTAATAAAAGACTCAAATGAAAATATCAAATATACATTAACGTCACAACCTACAGCAGCTGGGTATGACGCCGAAATTCTTGCCCCTGTATCAAAAGGTGATGTTATAAGTATTGGTTATAGTGTGGGCGGTGCCACTAAATCTTTTAGATTTATCTATGCTAAAAGCAATGGTTCGCTATACTTCTTTGTAGCTTCTGTAGCTCAGAATGCGCCATTGGCTAATCTGGGAAGGATTGAGGAAACAAAGGTAGACAAAAACAGCTCTTGGGGATTTCCTAGTAATAGGTATATTGATTTAGAACTTGGGGCTAGTGGTTCTACTTATACGGCTCCTGCGAATGGGTATTTTTGTTGGAATGGTATTGTTAATAATTCATATATTGTATTAACCATTGGTGCTACGGATGTTTCTAATGTTGATAATGCAGTGAAGACAGCTAAAAGAGGTTATACAGCTAATAGTGTTTCGGGAGAAGCAAAGGCTTTTGTTGCAGAAGTAGCAAAAAATACAGTAATACACGTTTGGTTTGGTGGTAATGGTAATTTTATTAGTGGTAGTTTTAAATTTATATTCGCAGAAGGGAGTAATTAACTATGTATTTAGGTTATAAAGACGAAAAAATAAAATTCTACACAGAACAGCCACTAGATACTACTCTTTATGGTATTGATAGAATTGAAGAAACTGACAAAGAGTATGTTTTGGACGGCGAACAATACATTTTAAAAGACGAAGCTTGGGAAGAAAAACAAGCACAAAAAGAAGCCGAGCGTATCGCAATGTTTAACCTTACTGCTGCCGATGTAGAAAGAGCTATATACAAAGCTAAAGGGCTTGATTTTAATGATGTTATCTCTCTTGTAGAAAAACAAAAAGCCACTATTGATATTAAAGCTCTGCAAATCGAGCTTAAGGCAAATAATTTCTATAGAGGCAATCCATACATCGATGCTGTAGGTACAATATTAGGATTCACAAACGAACAGTTAGATAAGTTCTTCGATACTAACGATTACAGATATCTGACAACCTGTAAGCTTAAAGTTAATGCGATACCGGAAGATGCTGTTATAGAGATTAACAGTGAAATCCAAAGTGAAATAACAGTGCCATACGGCAGTACTGTTGATATAGTTGTGAGCTGTAAAGGCTATATAAGCCGTAAAGATGTTTTGACATTAACAGAAGATAGAACACTGGAGGTGGTTTTAGATGAAGATACAACCGGCAGCGACACAACCGACATTTCAGATGAGGTGGACACAGCGCCTGATACAGCAGAAAAAGCTGACGCAGATAACGCTGGATAACGGCAGTAAATTATTAGTCCGTGAAACACCGGACTACAAACTTCAATCCCTTTATGACAAAGCGGGTGGATGGCTAAGATCTAAGCTTAGCTATTATAAAGGAAAGCAGATAATTAAAACGCTGACAAGCGAGAATGGAGGCTATGATGGATGACAAAATGAAAGAAGCATTAGTAGAATGCTGTAAAAAACACGGTGAAATTTTAACCGAGGGCGTTGTCGAGTTCGCGTATGACCTTGTGAACGTTGCAATCGAAACAAGCACTAATAAAATAGATGATGCCTTTTTACCAGTAATTAACGCTACAAAACCAATCGTATTATCCTATGTAGATAAAATTGACGAGGAAGTAGCATAGTATGGCTTTTGATGTACCAAAGGCTATTGAGAAGCTTGCGGAAGCTGTAAAGAGCGGTTTCCGCTATGCAGAAGAGGCGAAAGAACATCAATCAGAAACAGAGGTTTTAAAAGAACTTAAAAGGAAATGTAAGGGAATAGATGCAGCTGAAAATCTTATTATCATGATGTACCCTTGTTTTACCCCTGCTAATGATGAAGAAGAACGCAAATTCGCCAAACTTCTGAAAATATTTCTGGAGAATAACTAGATGTTTGTCAACTATAATTTTGAACACGAATTGGAATTTAATTATATTAACCGGAAAACTCCGTTTACAGTAAGGCGTAGTGCTCCTGTAAGAGTTGCCGCCGGCAAGAAAACCTTCTGGATAATGATACCTGCCGGTTTTACATCTGACGGCTGCAGTATACCAAAACTATTGCGTTTCTTCTTTGGATGCCCGCACACACCTCAATATATACCTGCAAGCATAATACACGATTACATTTTAGCTAATCCTAAAACAGTAATTACAATCGTAATCTTGCTAGTCTAATATTCTTTCATGCTTTGTTGAATGAAGAAGTAACGCCTTTAAAAGCTGTTTTGATGTATCTTGCAGTTGATATAAGGCAAGCTGTAAAAAATATTTGGACGGAGAAATGGGTATGACAGAAGAAAGACCGGTACAGGCGCAGGAATGCTATGAGCACCATATGTTATTAAAAGGTCAGTTAGAGAGGATTAATCATTTCCTATTTGGTGACCCTGAACATCCGGATGATTTATCTGTAACTGCAAAAGTAAACCTTATGTTTAATGTACTTCTGGAAATTAAAAGATGGGCTATTGGAGCAGTATTTACATTTGCAGGATGTCTTATTTTTCTCGGGAGTCACTTTGCCAAAATGGATAACATCGCTGAAAAACTTGACTCACACATAAGGCAGACTGATATCGCAATAGAAAGCATCGAAAAACGTGTAATCACGTTGGAAGATTTTGTATACAAAAGGAGTAGACAATGACAGTGAAGTATATAATCGGACATTGGACAGGGTCTAGCTACAAGCCAAATACAATAGATTTAAACAGTTATCAATTACTTATAGACGATAAAGGTATAAAGCATATCGGTAAAGCTATAGGGCATGCAGCATCAACAGGCGGTATGAACTCAATTACATATAATATCTCTTGCTGCGGTGGCTCAACTTCTACTCCCATAAAAAAGCCGCAAATAGAAGCTTTTTACAAAGCTTGCGCTGAAAAAATAAAAGAATACAGACTAAATATATCTGACTTTTATACGCACGCAGAAATAGGCGAAATGTGCAGGAATTATAAAACAAAAAACGCTGGAGAAAGTTTAGCTTATGCCGACTGTGCAGGAGAATTAATAACTAAACTTCTTCCATGGAATAATTATCTGAACCAAAATATAAGCAAGGTAGATTTGCGGAATCTCCCGGACATTCAAGGTACAGCAAAACAAACAGGAGATTTTCTCAGGAATAAAATCAAATGGTATTATGAAAGATATTAATCTTAATTTTTCACCTTTCTCTCTCTTATTTTACACTATCAAGCCTCGCAATGCGAGGCTTTTTTTGAATATTTTATAAAATTTTATCGTGCTCAAATCGTGCTCAAATTTATACCTAAAAGTGTGTAAAAAATGGTAAAACGATTTTTAATAAAACTTTATGAAATACTCATTATTACTATATGTTTGGTAGAAAATGTAAAAGTTGTAAAATGGTAATGTTGAACTGTTTATCTTCATCACCCATTGGCTACCTGTTGGATTTTCTACAATATAATTCTATCATAAACTCTGTTTTTGGTGTACAATTAAGTTATGAATACTTATATTATCTACGCAATCATATTTCTTTCAGGAGTTTTAACCGGTATATTATTAATGGGATTCAAGCTTAAAGTCAAAAACTCCAAACTTAATTCTTATAAAAGAGAGCTTGAAAAGGAAGCTATCAGCAGTAGTGAAAATTCTTCCAGAGTAAAAGTGCTTGAGTCAAAAATTGAAGTTCTCGAAAAAGCTCTTGAAAATGCTTTAAAGAATAAAAAATAGTTGTTTAGTATTATTGACCACATAATATTTATGGTTTAAAATGAGTCTGTAGAAATCGGAGGTGTGTGTGATGAAAGTAGCTTCTGTATCAAGTGTTTATTATCGCCCTCAGTGCCGCAAGGGTGCGTTAAAACAGCATTCGGATGAAAATTCCGGTGTCGTCCAAAAAGATGTAAGTTTCAAAGGAAATTTTGGCAAAATAGTTGGGGGGACATTAGGAACAGGTGCTGTTGTTGCGGCTTCCTTCTTTGCGGCACCCGCAATAATCTGTCTGGCAGGCGCAGGGCTGGTG
>OAVV01001052.1_pt1 | contig 15208 bp, 8 predicted proteins | sample 1501401 | NCBI WGS metagenome assembly OAVV01 (sample SAMEA2580098, study PRJEB22360) | human gut metagenome | biome: human gut; feature: human-associated habitat; material: faeces | place: Denmark | collected 2008/2010 | reverse complement strand
TTTATCTTTACTTAAGCAATTCTTGCAAATACCTTTATAATAATAATGAACTTCCGATACCTGATGACCCTCCATGTCTACATTCTCCACTTGTTTAATCGCTTCCGGACATTTCAAATCATAAATATGTCCACAACGTTTGCAAAGGAAATGAGAATGTACAGAAGTATCCGCATCAAAGTTTGTATTCTTTTCGTCAATCGTAAGCATTAATGCCGCACCCTGTTCGGAAAACAATTTCAAAGTATTATAAACCGTTGTCTTTGAAAGTGTCGGCATTGAAGGAGACAATGCAGTGTATATATCATCAGCCGACGGATGAATCGGATGCTCCATCAAATATTCCATGATAGCGATGCGTTGCATGGAAGGCTTGATATTATGCTCTAATAATCGATCGTATGGTTTCATCATCTTCCTTTCTTTTCAAAGTTGTATTCATTACAATTATAGATCCAATGCAAAGATAAGAAGGCTTTATTTGATTTGCAAGCAAAATCAAAGTTTTTTTCAATAAATACATCGGATTATAAAAACAATAGGTTGTCTCTGAACGAAGCAACCTATTGTCTATTAAAGCGATACGATGTTTTTTTATTGAATGACGCGTGTACCAGCTATAATATCTGCGGGTACCTCTGCACAACGAGTATATACAGATATATCACCTGCATCCTCTTTCACTGTCCAAATCATAGAGTCTGAACGTAATTCAGTAATTATATAAAAAGAACTCCACTCTCCCATCCAATAATCATATTCGCCACTAATTATGTCACCCCAATCCTCATCATGTTCCAAGTCAAAAGAACCTGTAATATGACGTGAAGTAGCACTATCAAAATTTTGATATATTTCATAGGTACGTTTTCCATCAACAGCTTTGCGATTGAACGTTATATAAAAATAACGAGAATCATCCAGCTTTGTTCCGTTCCATTCAGAAAGATACCATGTTCCGGCTATGTTTGCAAAGTTCACCTCAAGAGTCGGTTCTATCACAACTTCATCATCATCATTGCAAGATGTAAGCCCAGCCACAAAAAAGAAAAGTACCATCAATCTGAAAATAGTTTTCATTTTATTTATATTTTAAGTTTTCTATTAATTTCATTTACAGCTTTACCGTGAAAGCATTGCTTTTACTTGAATTGTGCGATCTGAAGGTTTTGCATCCAGTCCTTCTAAAATAATTGAAAATTTGAACATATCTTTCACTGTTTCCGGGAGTTTTCTTCCATCAACTTTAATAACCAAATCTGCTTCTGAACCGGGAGGTATTACTTCTGGCTCGGTGTGAAAACTAGCATAAACAGGTATCATCAAAGCTGAAAGGCGCAGAGGCTTCTTTCCTGTATTGACACAAACAAGACGTTCGACAGAAGAAGATTTTTTAGCCAATGAATTAAAAAAAACAGTATTACGCTTTAAACGTAATATTCCCATTATACAAGGATATCTACTCCATTCATTATCAGAGGGCAATACCTCTCCCAATAAAGCAACTTTGGTAGTCGCCCATTGAGAAGACAAATCAGTATAAATAAATACCTGTGTATCAATTGTACCAACTTTACCTCGAGGATTAAATGCGACATCAATCGTACCCTTTTCACCTGATTGCAATGTTTGCTTATCAAAACTGGCTACCGTACACCCACATGAGGTGACAATTTTCGTTAACCTCACCGGTTTTACCCCAATATTTGAGAAACTGAAACTACAAGTTATCGGTGCATCACTTTCTGATATTTTCCCGAAATGAAAACTTTGTCTTTCAAACTGCAACACAGTTTCTTTCTGTAATAAAGGAGGATTTGCTATTGAATCAAGTATGTTTTCAGGTACAACTTTCCCCTGTGCAATAATTTGCACAGGAGTAAGAATAACCAATAGTAGATATATCGTCCACACAAAACTTTTCATAACACAATCCACTTCAAATTAAAGCCAGCCACTTCCACCGGCACCTTTACGCACTGTAATATAAAACTCTTGAGTCTCATTATTACTAGCTTTAACCGATACTTTAACTGCACCAATCTTGAGTCCTGTTATCGTAAACTCTCTATGGTCTTCTGCACTTTTTTCAATTTTAGCAATTGTATTATCAGCAAAGGTACAGGTAAACGACAGATCATTACCGTTTTTAAAATACTTTCCGAAATTTATCTTAGTAACGCCATTGACACCTAAATAAACATTCGGCACAGAAATCTCCACACCTCCAGTAGCTACCGCTTGCAATAATTTACCTGCATTTATCAAACCTGTTCCCATCTTATTTCTATAGTTAGACGGTTCCATTTGCATAGGAGTCACCTGACCGACATATCCATAATTAATCCAGTAGGTTTTGGTATCCTGAAAATAGCTATAAACATCATCAACCGATTCAAAAACTAGAGTTTTGAAATCTTCAGCACGGAAATGACGATGCTTCTGAACTGCGTATGACAATCCTAAAGCAATCACTCCGGAAACATGAGGACAAGCCATAGAAGTTCCTTCCATATAACCATAAGGATTAGTAGGATCCGCACATATTGATGGTGGCAATGTAGAATATATTTTACCTTCATCACATTTATGATAATCACTATCCCCACCAGGCGCAGCAATGTTAATACCCGGTCCATAGTTTGTATAGCTGGCAGGAGTTCCATCGGCTGCAACTGCAGAAACAGAGACACAACCAGAATAAGCGCCCGGATAACCAGCCATTGCCGCATATTCATTACCACCTGCAAAAACAGCAATACCACCTTCAATTACTCCATTAGGAGAACCTGCATTATGAATAAAGTAATCAAGTACCTCTCTCTCTAATGGAGAGCCTTTCACAAACTCCTCTTCTGAAGTATAACCAGGAACATAGGTTAACGGATTAGCCAAACCAGAGTTCAACCCCCAACTACATTGTAAAACTACTGCCCCATTATCTGCCGCATATTTGATAGCTTTAGCTTCCTGATACACCGTAACACCTTTATCACCCGAAAAGACTTGACATGACATAATCTTAACGCCACTATTCGGATCACCATTACCACCAGCAATGCCACATACTCCGATACCATTATTATTTACTGCGGCAATTGTTCCTGCCACATGTGTCCCGTGTCCCGTATCAGTTGCCCCATCATAAGAAATAAAGCCCATATCCGATACAAAATTATACCCATATCTGTCACCAGTATACCCATTTCCGTCAGCATCTTCTTTTGATGCATATATCTCCGGATCATTAACCCACATATTCTGTTGTAAATCCGGATGATCCCAAGCCACGCCTTCATCTAATACAGCTACAATAATGGATGGATCACCAGTACACATTCCCCAAGCTACATCACATCCCACATCAACACCGGGTTCAGGAGGTACAACTTCATCGCCCCACTTATTCACGTCATCATTAAAAGCCATTCCATCATTAATGTATCCCCACTGACACTTTAATCCTTCATCATTAAAAGCTGCATTTCGCGAACTGCGTGTAGCCGCCATTCTCTTAGTCGCCTGTTTGCTGACAAAAGTTGGTTTTATTTTCGGATCATACGCCCGCTGGATATTATGACTGTATTCTATCTGTGCTATTTCTCCTACCTTAGCCAAATCTTCAGCTACTTTAGAAAGTTCAATGTTTTTATTGAAATGCACCATATACCATAAATGTAACCCGGTTTCTCGTGTACGTGTTTCATGTCTCTGATCAACAGGAAATATACGCTCAAACTTATAAGTACCGATAATATCCAGTACTTCGTCCATTGATGGAAGGCCGGAACGTGTCATTACACCACCCATAGCTCTTGTCCGAGCCTTATCTAACATACCAGATATTTCAGGCTTGAACTTTACCATTATTTCACCTACGTTTGCACCTGTAGGAGTATTCACTATTGGCGCATTTGTTTCGGGTATGGAAGAGTCTACAATATTGTCGTTGTCCGTACAAGAAACAGACATTATTGTAAGCACCGCTAAAACTAAATATATTTTCTTCATTTTTATTCTTCGGTCAATTTTGGTTTATTCAAAGGATATAACTCATAATAGTAATCCAAATTGGCTGGCTCATTAGTGAAACCAGGTAAATTACCAGATTTGTCATAACCTATATCTTGTGTAAAGAACAAGGTGAAAGGATCCCATTTAGACAAGTTCGGATGATACTTTACCCAATCCGGAATTTCACCTGTAATAAAATTAAGATTCATGGAAACCCGAATAGCATTAGGCAAAACTCTAAAGACTTTACCTACTAAAACATCCTTCACCGTTTTTAAAGTATCTCCTCGTGCCGGATCATTAATATCCTCATCAGTATATTTACGGATAGGGGCATCAAATGTATAAAAATTAGCAGGTAACTTTCCATAAAGCAAATTATAGGATAGATTCAAGACTTTCAGGTTCTCCCACTTTAATAAATTCTTAAATGCAGTCGAACTCACATCAATCATCAATCCCGGTTCTTTTCTTGTTTCAGTCTTTAAACTAGAATAAGAACCATATCGGCGCATACCGGAAAGAGACAACGAAGTCAGCTTCGGGAAGTTTGTTGGTGTCAAAATAGTTGGTATGGAATTAAAATTATTACTACTTAAATCCAGCGATTCCAACGTTCCTCCCAATTTCGTCAGTTCATCAGGAAGTTTAGTAATTCCATATGCATAAATGGTTAAATGCTTCAAATGTTTCAATTCGCATACAGCAGTACCCGGACTCAAATCAAACAATAGCATTGTATTAGTATTACTGCCAAATGAAAGAGTTTCAAGATAAGTAAGCTTAGCTACCTCTTCGGGCAATTCCTCTTTCGTAGATATCATCGTATAGCCTACGGAACGTACACGTCCTAACATTGCAGGATTCTCTTTTACCTCCTTGTCTTTCTTTTCCCACAAAATAACATTACGCCAATACTCCATCTTTTCGCTAGTGTCCCATTTTGCCATTGTATTAATCTTCTCTTGGATTATAATCAATGCCAATGAGTCACCTGAACGGGTATCTGTGATTTCCGGTGCCGCTTCCTGTATGACTTTCAATACAGCTGATTCGATTTCTCCTTCTTTGGCATCAAAAGAAATCATAGCAGTGCGTTCCTCCGGATCTGTATTCATCTTCCAATTAAAACGCAATTTAGTAGTACGCGGACGAGCTCCCTGATTTAAATTCACTTGATATCTAGGTTTCTCCACCCAATCTTTTTTGGTGGCGTCTGTAGCAATATTAATATCAAAATCTACATTACTAACTACAGATACATCAAAAAAGCGTTTTCCATATTTTCCCATATTAGGAACTTCAACTTCTTTGATGCTTATACCTATTGACTTATTATATCCCTGTTGATTTACTTCAACCTTTTTTGCAGCAACACCTTCCGGCATAAAAGTAATCGTAGCCTGCCGCATATCATGGCTAAGGGTCGTATCAACTACAATCTTACACTCCGTAGCTCCTACCCCATTGGCAGGCATTATTTGAAGCCATGTCTGATCCACTTTAGCTATCCATTTTGTACCGGAAGCCACTTTTACAACTTCTGTTCCACCTGTAGCATCGAAAGTTACAATCTCGGTATCGAGAGTGAAACCTGAAATTGCGTTATCATCAGAATCGTCACAAGCAGACAGTATGCAAATACCACCTACCAAGAAACTGAAAGCTATTTTTAATAACGATTTCATATATACTCTTGTATTTTTATTTTCTATCATTTTATTCTAACTCCAAATAGTCACAACCACGAATATCTTGTGATCGATCATAAATCAATTGGTAATAGCCCGCTTTTATATAGGCACACACAGCAGAAATATCTATCGAGATATTGGGATTATCCTTAATTTCAAAGATGTAAATACGAGATGAAATCGTATCAGTAATCTTGCGGAAATCATTGCCACCGAGGTATAATGCTCTAAGACTAGGACACATACTAATTCCTGTCGGCCAGTCACTAACAGTACGGTTTCCTTCTTTATCGCGTTGGTTACGCAAACCAAAGACAGTCAAATGATCTACATTTAATGGACCGGTCGGGAACTTTTCAAAACGGTTATTACTCAAATCACACCCATAAAGATACGGAAGTCTGGTAGCATCAAATTCCTTCGGCAACTTTGTCAATTTATTATTCGTCAAATCCAGCGTTTGCAGCAGATATACTTTACTACCTTCTTTTAACGAACCATCCGGAAATTCTTCCATTGCATTTCCACTTAAATTCAAAGCGGTAATCGGAGAATTCTTTTTAAATAAAATACTTGGGAAAGTTTTTAACCTGTTATTACCCAATGACAAAGTTGAAACATTAATACCTTTGAATGTACCATCATCCGCTCCTTTAATACTTGAAATCTTATTAGAGGAGAAATCTACAGACGACATTACGTAGACAGAGCTTGCATCAAAAATATTAGGAAATTCAGTCAACTCATTATTAGAGAACGAGAAAGTTTCCACATCTTCATATCCACAGAAATTATCCGGGATTTCTTTTATCTTATTATGATCCATTGTCAACTGTACCAAATTAATATCGCTTCCCAATGCAGGAATCTCTGTCAATTGGTTATTCGAACAATCCAATTTTCCCAACTTCTTAAAATTACTGAAACTTTCCGGCAATTTCTTTAGTTTGTTATTGGTCAGATAAAGTATCTGCAAAGCTCCCTTTCCACTTCCTTTGGCCAATTTATCCAAATCTTCATAGAAGTTATCTGAAGTAATCTGCGGGTTATTGGCTGCATTTAATAGTTGCATATTGGTAAGTGTAAAAAGGGCAACTGGCAACCGTTTCATTTCCGGACAGTTGTACAACTCTACATCCGTCAGATTAACCAGCTTGGATAAATCTGTACCCGGATCAAAATCTGTGAAATTACCATTAGCAATATATAACTGCTGTAGTTTAGTCAATTTACCAATGCTCTTATCTACCCCCGTAATACCATTCGTTTTATGCCCAGGTGTTACATCTTTAGGCGAAATACCGGCACGAGTTTTTATAGGTTTCTCAACCTCTTTCCCCTGTAATTCAAATCCCAACTGCAGAGGTTCCGAGAACTGTGAACGAATATCTTTTTTAAGAAACTTAATGTAATAATCTCCACGAACGGCCTCTAGCTTGGCATCCGTCAGATTACCTTCTCCAAGTGTTTCAAAAACATTCTCTCCTACCCGGTCACTATGAGTCCCCAACGTCAAAATTTTCAATTCTGTTAATTGTCCGATTGCTTCCGGCACTTTACCTTTCGGACCGAATGCACCCAAATTCAAAATTTCGACACGGCCTTCACTGTTTAGGTCAACGCCTGGTTGCTCACCCCACATATCCATTTCTTTATCAAAATCCCAGTTCACACCGTACGCATAATTATCACCTGAATATTTCCAATCGGGCCCTCCCAGTGCTTCCCATATCACCTTCAATGCCTGATAATCTTTGAGTTTGGCAGATGCTTCTTTCAAATAGACTGGCACATAAGCTTCTGTTGTTTTATTATCTTCTACAACAAAAGAGTTTGAAGCAACAGAAGAGTTATTGATACGTTCAAGTAATTTTTCACTTCTGTCTAATAATGTATAACTTACAACCTGATAAGTACCTGCCCTTAAACTAATCAAAGAATCACAAACAGATACAGCATACTGATACACCTTTTCTCCTTGCTTTTCTACTTTCTCTGTATATTTTACAGGTATCTTATTTAACGATATATTCGCTCCTCCCAAGAAAGTGTTTCGAATTGCTATATTGACATATTTAATATCCTGAAACAAATAGGCGCCTGTTCCGGGAGCATCCGTTGCCGAACGGGTACTTATGTCTTTTTTCAAAATAATCTTTATGCTTCCACTCTCAACTACATTTACTGTAATATCTTGTTGTGTAAGACCACCATTAACAACTTTCAACACTGTCTTTTCAGCAGGTTCTCCCGATAGGATCTGTGCCAGTTCGTATCCGTCTATCTTATAAAGATAGAAACCTACTACGGTATATTCACCGGCTAGCAGTTGCAATTTTTCACTTCTTAATCCAAACTCCGCATCTGAACTACTAGTAGCTCCCAGCCCGACCGTCTGAACTACTTCTGTTCCGTCATCATTGTTCAAAAGAACAATCTTCATTTTCTGTGCTTCACCTAAAGACTCCAATTTATCTACAGTAGAACGGGTCATGTCTGACTTCCCATAGGACGCATGCTTATAAAGTTTAAATTGAGCGTACCCATATCCAGCCTGTAATTCATCATCATCATCTGAACATCCGGTCATACCTATGCCCATAGCCATAAGTAGACATGAGATGCAAAGCATTTTTGTGAATAATATTGTATATTTCATAAGCTGAAAAATATTTTATTTTCTTGTTTTTATTTACTTTACAGAAGTATTACATTTTTACTTCTACAATCAAGACTCCAAAAGTTTCTCCGGTATTTGAATTTTGAATCCTAACAATCATCTGCCCTTTTGCGCCGGCAGGTATGTCAGTTATATTAAAATAAGGAGGAGACGACCAATCAGGACTAGCAAAAGCTTCTTCCCAAGATGACTCGTCTTCTGATTTGAATTCTACAGGAGTCATTATATATCCCGACCCATATCCGGAAGGACACAATGCCAATTGTGAGCAAGCACCTTTTAAAGTTAAACGATAGACATTAGATGTTTCATATTCTTGTTTCAACGTTTCTTCACTCTCACCTTCGTCGACCAGCCATTTAAGAGATTCAACTTGATTTTCGGTATCTTTCACAATATAGCCTCTTGGCATACCCATTTGTTTTAGAGCTACAGCATATTTCGAATAGGCATTACTTAATTCACCGTCAGCTAAAACTATATTATCAAAGTTTTCTTCTCCTATTGCATCATACACTCCAACTGGGAAAATCATTAAATAACCTTCCCTGTCGACAGCATCGTTTTCTCTTGCAAAAAGTTTGATTTCCCCCTTCATATTATCTTCTATATAAAACCAGGATTCATCGCTTGAGACACGAGTATCAACAAAATTCTCTTTATTAATAAATACAATCTTATATTTATCATCTTTCGCCGTTACAGTGAAAATAACTGGAGCATCGTCCCAATTAGTTTCCATTCCTCCCGAAGAAGCATATTGGCTACCGTCTAACGAGAAATTCCATTTTGCATATTCTCCCATTGAATATTCAATCATATCGGCAGGGATTCCATCATATTTCACAGGAATCTCTGCAACTTCTTCACCTGCTTCATTTTCGAATACCAGATTTCCTTTCAACGGATTTTTAGTATATCCTTTCTCTATTTTCGGGGAAATCGCAGTCGTACTTACACCTGCAACATCTGAAACTTGACTACAAGAAAGCCATTCAGGCCAAGATTTAAGCCGCCAGTCAAAATTAGACTTCACTTTAAAAGAAGTTACACTAATTCCATAAGCCACAGTAGCCGGAGATTCATCCGAATATGGATTTCCATCTTTATCCAACAAAACGATTTCATATCCGGTTGCCGGACGAGTCACTTCACAGATTACTTCTTTATATCCGTCCATCCACAAAGAGATCTCCGATTTATAAGATTTCAGCAATTCAGTAGCCTCATCAAGCACTTTAATAGTTACAGTTTGCTTACCAGCCTCACCGGAACAAGAATTTACTTCCTCACCTTCAACCACAAATTTACACCACAATGCAGACGATGTCAGCCTCCACGAAGAAGTTGTCTCAAACTCTATTTGAGTAGTTTCATCTACTACTCCTTCAATCTTTTGCAAATCCGGAAAAGTAGGCTTTGTCTTATTGTCATCATCATCACTACAAGCAACAAATGAAAGACAAAGCGCAAATGCCAGAAACTGCAAATAATATTTCATCTTTTTCATACATTCCATTTTTTAATATCCTTCTTTTTGTAACAAAGCAGCCTCTTCGTCACTTATCCACTCCAAAATATTGATGTATGTACCTACCGTATCTACGCCTTCAACATACGCTCTCATATACTGAAAAACAAAACTCTGACATACATTATAATATGATGTATATATAGAAGGCTGGTCTATCATCAATTTTCCATTTCCATGAATCGTATTAAAAATCTCCGCTGTACTGCCCACTACCTGTCCTTCCATACTGACAAATGGTTCCAACGGATCGGACGGATCAAACTTCAATTTGATATCATACCCTTTGCAGAAGAAGTCATGCATAATAATAGTATTCTCTTCTGTCGCTTTCTCCGTTTTAATCAAACGCATATCCGTAGTAGTCATATAAGCCTGGAAGAAAGTAGATGTAACTTTACAATATCCAGTAAATACATCCAAATTAAACGGACAAGATTTCATCATTTCAATACGGGTTCTGGTTCCGTCATATATCTTCCATTGAGTATCTTCTTCAGATACTAAACGTAAAGTAACAGACAATGAATCTGTCTTCTCAATATTATCATAAAGTCCGCGTACTTTCAGATTTGCCACTCTTTCACCGGCTTTTATCGTTACCGAATTAGATTCAATAACATAGTGTTTGTTTTCAATAGCATTGCTATTTTTATCATCTACTTCCACACCGAAAGTACGATCATGGTCACAAACTACAGTCGATACCACAGGTACAGAAAAATAGTCATTACTATTCTGCACCGGAAAAAGAGACATTGTATCGGCGAACATAACGTAATCGGGGCCACTATAGGTAACCTTGGACGAATCCTCACAGCTAGATAATCCAATCAGAAATGTTACCAGAATACCTATTCCTATAAATAATCGTTTCATTATTGTATTTTTTTCTTTATACATTACTTATTACTCTCATTCGGTTCAAGTTCTGCTCCCGGAGATTCCAGTTCATGTTGCGGAATAGGCCATACAAAAGACGGATCATCTTTAGCAACCTTTAATTCGTTACCCGGAGAAACAGTAGAAACCTGCACCTTACGCTCGAATCCTTCATGCCAACGTTTCAAATCATTCATACGGAAGCCTTCCATATAAAATTCCTTTACTCGTTCTTCACTGATTATCTTAAACCAGTTTTCACTAGTGATCGGTGTAGAACCTCCATATGAAGAGTAACGTGCCATACGCAAAGTAGAAATATCGCTACCAGCCTTTCCATAAAAAGCACTTCCCTTCTGACAGTAAGCCTCTGCACGGATCAAATATTGTTCAGCTAAACGAAAAGGTTTCGGCATAGATACAAACAATATTTGTTTTGCAATAAAATCTTGATTACCCGCATACTTAATCAAAAGAGGCCAAGTCAGCCCATGACTAAACCCTGTGGTAGCCGTTGCAAAATAGGCATCATAACGTAAATCTGCCGTTGCATAAGCATCAAGTACCCATTTGGCAGGTACATAATCTGGTTTATAATACGTATAATCATAATTCAGAAATACAGTACCTAACGCCCCACCATAAGAAGTCGTTTCAAACTGAACTTTCCAGATAATCTCGGTAGCATCATCATATTGCCACATATATTGAAAATCATTATAAGTAGTCGAGTAATTTTTCTGGGTCGCATTTGACAAGAAATACTTCTTACTATCAATCACTTTACTGGAATATTCAATAGCCTTATCCCATTTACGCATATACAAATACAAACGCGCATAAAGAGAGTTGACTGTACCAATCGTAAAATAAGCTGAATTATAAAGAATACTGGCATCGTCATCATCCAAACTCAAATAATCGGCGGCCTTTTGCAAATCATCCAGTACAAACTGATAAGAATCCTTTAGTGAAGCCCGTTTCAACGGTTCAGGATTAATATAACTAGTTCTTAATACAACGCCTAACTCATTGGCTGCCAATTCGTCACTTTCATAAGATTTACAGAAACATTTCAATAATTCAGAATATGCCAATGCACGGGCAAAATGCACATGCCCCCTATAATTATCCAAATTTTCCAGTAGATCATCATCTGTCGTGTTTTCTGCCACTTGATCTATATAATCAAATACAAAATTACAACGACCGATAATTGTATACAAGCTTCCATAGACTTTCTCGATTTCTTTATTGGTCGACAGGATTTCATTACGCCAGATATTGCCATAAGTATTGGTATATCCCTTAACTGCGTATACCAAATCAGTCTGAATGTCAGGAAGTAAAGTTAAGTAACCACTATAAAGGTTCTTCGTTTTAAATCCGGCGTAAATACCGACTACAGCCTGCTTTACATCACTTACTGTCTTTATAGCATCTTTCTCTAAAATAGCATCCTCCGGGTACTTATCAAGGCAAGCCGTTACCGAAAGCATCACAGCTATCAGAGTTATGTATAATTTTATTCTTATTATCATTGTTATCTTTTTTTAGAATGAGACCTCTAATCCAAATGTGAATTGACGCGACATAGGATATCGTGCTTTATACAAATGCGAACTAGTTTCAGGATCCATACCGGAAAAGCCGGTAAATGTCAACAAATTCTGACCTTGGGCATAAATTCGAGCACTGTTTAAGAAATAAGTCTTGCGCAACCACCTTTGTGGGAAGGTATAACTCAACATTAAATTTTTCAGACGCAAAAAAGAAGCATCTTCCAATAAGTGTGAATCCATTTGCGGAGATACACCGTGACGCGGAATATCTGCCATATCTCCAGGTTCTTTCCAACGATCATAAAGCATACGTTTCGATTGATTGTAAGCGTCAAAAAGTCCGCCGCCTTCTTCAAAATAACGGTCATTGTTAACTATCCAGCGATCTGCAACCCAACTAAATTGAGCGCTAAGAGATAACCCTTTCCATGAAAGTGTTGTACCAAAACCACCTTGCCACGGCGCATGATGGCTTTTTCCCATTAGAACCTTATCGCTTTCACGATACTCTGTCGTAATTTCTCCATCTTTAGTATACCATAGAGCATCACCATTAACCGGATTTACACCAGCGTAGCGATTCAGGTAAAACTCACCGATCGAATGTCCGACAACCATTTTCAAGCCTGTATTTGCATCTTCGTATTCCGATACTCCATTATAAAGTTCAGTTATTTTATTCTTATTATAAGATACATTTGCATTGACATTCCAAGCAAAATCCTTAGTACGAAGTACATCTGCATTCACTGCCAGCTCAATACCGCGGTTGACCATAGCACCTATATTTTCCCAGCGAGAATCAAAACCTTTATCTGCATAAGAGGTTGGCACTTCCATCAACATATTAGTTGTCTTTTTATTATATAATTCAATGTCTACATTGAAACGATCAATAAATCCTAAATGCAAACCAAGATTAGTCGTCCATGTCTGTTCCCAGCCTAAATCCTCATTTCCAACCTGTCCCGGAGCTATCCCCGAGCTTCCGTCATAATTAAATCCACTGGAAACAAGTGCGAGATGCGTATAATTATTGATCGTTGAATTCCCGGCTGTACCTGTACTAAATGATACTTGCGCATTTGTCAACCAGTCGTATTTCTTCATAAAATTCTCCTTGCGAAGATTCCACATCAGACCTAAAGAGCCGAAAAGCCCCCAACGATTCTTATCACCAAAACGGGATGAACCATCCGTACGTAGAGAAAAATCCACATAATAACGTTCATCATAATTATATTCACCACGGAAAAAGAATGAGAGATAAGAATAGTCTGAAGCAGGCGTATCTCCCCATGAACTTGCAGATGTTCCTGAAGTAATATTTGTTAGATAATCATTAATTTGCCCCCTGGTCGTTACATTAAAACCTTCATAATGATAATCAATTCCCTCCTGACCAAGTAATAAATTGAAAGAATGGATCTCTTTCAACATAAAACGATAATTTATAGTATTCGAAATACTAAGATTCAACATATCATACGAAGTACGCCTGGCCCCTCCATAATTATTATTAGGTTTATAGCTAGGATATGACTTGTAAAAAGAAGTATTATGTGAATAATCCGCACCTAATTGAGAACGGATAGTCAGCCCTTTTATAGGAGTAGCTTCCGCATAAAAAGTAGATAGTACTTTATATTTTTTATTCAGCAAAGGATTATTTTCCATCCATGCTAACGGATTCTCTCCCAATCCTTTCCAACTATTGTCATCCTGTATGGCCAAACTTCCGTCTTCTTTATAAGGATCCCAATAAGGCAGCATAAAATGAGCTGCAGAGATAGGAGCATACAATGCATATTCACCATCATCACTTTGTTCCACTTCTTGATAAGCCAATGTAGAATTAGTTCCGATCTTCAACCAATTGTTTGCTTTTGCTTCAACATTTGCACGAAAATTAAAACGTTCAAAAGTAGAACCCACTGCGATACCATCCTGATCGTAGAAACCGCCTGACACAAAATAATTCACTTTATCAGTGGCTCCACTCACAGACAACTCATAGTTCTGCAAAAAAGCACTATTATTATACACCTTATCCAGCCAGTTGATATTAGTCTTACTCAATTTTGAATAATCCTTTCCATCATCTAGTCCCACTTCTTTCTCATATTGGATTCGTTCTTCCGTATTCATTAGGTTCCAATTTTCCTGAGCTAATTGTGAGAAACCCAGTTGTGTCCGGAAAGTTACCTTTGCAGCATCACTTATACGCCCACGTTTTGTGGTAATCACAACTACCCCATTAGCAGCACGGGCGCCATAAATAGAAGTAGAAGAAGCATCCTTTAAAACTGATATACTTTCAATATCATTAGGGCTCAAAGTATTAAAATCCGAACTTGATATTGCAATACCATCTAAAATAAATAATGGTTCAGTACCGGAATTAATAGAATTTACACCACGAATTTGAAATGTAACCGGTTTGCTAGGTTCACCGGAAGTCGCAAGAACTGTTAATCCCGGTGCTTGTCCTTGAAGAGCCTGGTCGAAACTTGGTGTAGGCACATTTTCCATTTTCTCGGCTTTTACTGTAGAAACAGAACCTGTTATTGTTCCTTTCTTACGCACACCGTAGGCCACTACCACTACTTCATCCACTTGTTGCGCAGAACTCTCCATCGTTAAATCAATACGAGTAGACGTACTGACTTGCTTCTCAATCGACTGCATACCGATATAAGAAAACTGCAAAATGGCAGGGGATTTCGTCACTGTGATACTGTAATTACCATTCATGTCGGTAATTACCCCGTTCGTCGTACCTTTCTCCAGAACAGACACACCAATCATCGGCTGATTATCTTCCGCCGAGATAATATGTCCGGTT
>OAVV01001050.1_pt1 | contig 15228 bp, 20 predicted proteins | sample 1501401 | NCBI WGS metagenome assembly OAVV01 (sample SAMEA2580098, study PRJEB22360) | human gut metagenome | biome: human gut; feature: human-associated habitat; material: faeces | place: Denmark | collected 2008/2010 | reverse complement strand
AGGTGAGGATCAGGGGGGGGCGCCGACCGCGGCGGCCAGCGCCGCAGCCGGCACGACACGCAGAACTGCCTGCAAACCAATACGCTGCCTGCGCGCAGACTGGGGCGTATAGAAAACCGGCTCCCAAAGGCTCCGCCGCCGGCGCCACGGAACGGCTTTGCCCGGACGGCGCGCAAAACCGCCGGCCGCAACGACGGCTTCGCGGCTCAGCAACACGGCCGGCTCTCCGATCCGCGCACGCACGCAATCGCACCCTCCGACGCCCCGCGCCCCCACTTCAGCCACCAGCCGCACGACAGCGTCCGGCAGCAGAAACTGTCCCTCCCGCACCGGCAGCACGTAATCGTAGGCCGCCACTTCGGCCGCCGCATCGAAATCGCCGGCGGGAGTATCCTGCGCACGGTCCACCAGCACCAGCCTGCGGAAACGGCGTTTGCGCGAACGCCCCAGCGCACGCACGCCCGTCACGGGCAGCTCCTCCGACAGCGCGTATTCGACGCGGATCATGCGGTAGCGGGCCGTAAAGGCCGCAAACTCGACGGGATAACGCAGGGAATCGAGCACCACGATCACCTCATAGTGTGCATATTCGGCCGAAAGCAGGTTTTCGACCTGCTCCTGCGCATGGACGCCGCTGCACAACACCGATATCCCGATGCCGCCGGGCGTGTCGCTCGCCACGGCGTGCGAACCTGCCAGCAGCAGCCGTTTGTTATGTCCCCGCACGACCAGCCAGAGCAGCGCGAGGGCCGCAGCGGCGACAGCGGCAAGCAGCAGTAACAGCACGATCAGCATACCAGACTCCGTTTATAGGAATGTATAAGCGATTCGTAGTAGGGACGCTCCCGGTCGCCGAACAACCGCCGCAGCACGGCAGGCGCATAGCCCTCCCGCGCCATGTAGCGCATCAGCGCCTTGCGTTCGGCGCGGCTCATCGAGGCGATGCGGCCCGCCACCTCGCGCCGCCTGAGCGAACAGCGCATCGAGCAGAGCGTGTAGAGCGCTTCGCGGCCCAGCTCCGGCACCCTTTCGCGGGCCACCATCGCCAGCAGAAGCCTCTCCGCCTCCTCGATGCCGAACTGCCGCACGATGCCCAGCCCCACCATCCGCAGGTTGCGGTTCGGGGAGCCGACGAGCGGTTCGTAGGCGATCGGCAGCAGACCGCGGCGCAGCATGGCCATGATCTCCGAGACTTCGCAGGCCGAAAAGGGATAGTCGTACTCCGCCATCCGGCGCAGCGAGGTCGCAGGTTCGGCCGCCAGCTGCGTCATCAGGGCGTAGAAGCGCACGTAACGGTTGCGGCTGCGCGTATAGCGGGCGGCTTCGGCGCCGACTCCGTCCCCGGCGGGCAGCCGGGAGAGCAGCATCAGGTAGCGCGCACGGCGGTACCCCTGCGCGAAGCGTATCCGGCGCAGCAGCCATCCGTCCAGCCCGTATTGCACGACGATGCGGCGCAGCGGCGCCGGGTCGAGCCCGTAGGTCGCCGCCACCAGCCTGCCGACGGTTTCGATCAGCAGACGGCGGGCGCCCGCACGGCGCAGGAGCGGAAAGCGCGGTGCCTCTTCGCCGCCCGAAAATAGGGCGAGCATGACGATATGCAGGTATTTGCGCTGCAGCACGGCATCACGGCCGCGCCTGCGTCTGCGGCGCATCCGCCCGACCGCCATCCCGCCGAGCAGCCAGAGCGTCACGGCGGCGGCCGCCGCGGAATATATCATGAAAAGCGTTTCGGTCATAAAAGCCGGTTCAAATCGTTGGACACCTTGCCCCGCAGCCGCTGCAGGCTCAGCGGGAAAGCCATATACTGGTCCACGCCGCACTCCAGCAGGCTCAGGACGGCCTGTTCGGACTGAAGCCACGAAACCACGTAAAACAGCGGCCGCCTCAGTCCCGCGGGACGCACGCCGCGCACGACGTCGCGGCCGCACAAGAAAGGGGCCACATGCAGCACGATCACCAGATCGAACAATACGCGGCGGCAAAGCCCTTCCATCTCGTCGGCATCGGCCGCACAACGCACCTCGGTGCGCATGTCGATCAGCGACAGACGCACCATATCGCGCATAAAGACATCGTCCGAAACAATCAGTATCCTGTTCATAAAACCCCGTCCGGCGTGTGCCGGTGCCCTGCCCCGGCCCAAAACCATGCCAGAGCCGCACGGGGCCAAAAAAATTTGCCGGATATGTTGTTTATAAGATAAATATGCGTATATTTGCACTCCGAATTATGTTCAAATACATAACCATCGAATAAATGTACGTTATAGTAGAGATTGCAGGTCAGCAATTTAAAGCTGAAAAAGGTCGGAAACTTTATGTTCACCGTCTTCAGGGCGAAGAAAATTCGTCCGTAAGTTTCGACAAAGTCCTGCTCACAGACAACGACGGTCAGGTCAAAGTAGGTGCACCTGTAGTAAAAGGCGCCTCGGTGAAGTGCAAGATCCTGAAACACCTCAAGGACGACAAGGTTCTGGTGTTCAAGAAAAAGCGCCGCACAGGATATCAGAAATGCAACGGCCACCGTCAGTATCTGACACAGGTCCTTGTAGAGGAAATTGTTGCATAACCCTTTAAAACGGAAGAGAAATGGCACACAAGAAAGGTGTAGGTAGTTCGAAGAACGGACGTGAGTCGGAAAGCAAGCGACTCGGCGTCAAACTGTTCGGTGGCCAGTTCGCAAAGGCGGGCAACATTATCGTTCGTCAGCGCGGCACGGTTCACAACCCCGGTGAAAACGTGGGTATCGGTAAAGATCACACGCTCTTCGCCCTTGTAGACGGCACCGTCGAATTCTGCAAGAAAGGCGCAGGCAAATCGTACGTGAGCGTAACTCCCCTGAGCGAGTAGGCGTTCCATAAGCAACACAAGACAGGCGGCTTCCCCGACGGGAGGCCGCTTGTTTTGTGAACCCCGGAAGCGCAAGACACACGGTCCGAAGATCATAGGGCACACACACCAAAGATCATACGGCGACCACACGCCCCAAAGCCGTTTTTCGGCAATCGACTCCGCGGCCCGGCCCCAATACAGACAGGTAGTTGCAGATTGCGAAAAATTGATTACCTTTGTTATGCGGTACACCGTATTGCATGCGTTCTTAACATATCGAGTATATAAACGATTGTATTTGTCTGCTCTGAATCTGGTAAATTTAGTTATATCTCAAAATTTCACATCATAATATCTTGTAAATCAATAGTTTATATTGTGATGTGTTTTTATCAAGAAACAAATTAGGAACAGAAACACGAATTATCTTATTTTCTTGTTTTTTTGTTTGCACTACCTTTCTTTCTCTTCACTTGTTCGTATTTTGAGTATTTTTCCAAGTCTTTTCACACGATTTTCATCCTCTCGCCAAGAGTGATTGTTGCAGTCATCTATGGATGAATAACTACAGCCAAAAGAAAAAAGGACAAATCTCTGTTTCTTTCAAGGAACATTGTTTTTTGCAAAGGTAACCATTTCCCTCAAAACACCTATACAGGCAGTCCAATATATCTGCCTATATTTAGTTTACTTTAGTTTAGCATATATATAAGCTAATAGACTAAACTAAACCTTTACCGAAGTTCTCCCCCTTACTTTTATATTCACAGTCAAAAGAGAAGATAATCGCACCGATATTTTCTTTTTTCGCTGCATCCCAATTTTACGGAAGTTCCTTTTATCGTAACTTCTGCCATAGGCATTTTATCCTCGCATCCCAACTTTCGGTCTGCCTGATGAGAATTGTGTCGCAAAGGTACTTGTCATGTCTTTCTTGTATTCAAGGTCACAGCCTGACGGTTCCCGACAAAATCTCCACGCTCCGCTTTGCAGAGGTCGTATTTGGTCGTGAAACCCTGCATAAAGAGCCATAACACCTTTTGAGGCGACATAATTTTCAATCAAGCCCGAAAGTAGCTGAAATGCTAAAAGAGGGAAAATAAAAAACTTAAAACTTAGGATTATGGCAAACTATGCAACAAACATTTTCTACGCAAGGACGGAAAACAAAGCAGACCTCGACAAGATAGAGGCATTCTTGGATGACACTTTCGACGGCTTTGTCAATAGACACAGCGATAGCGTGGATGCGGAGTTTACCTCTCGTTGGGTTTATCCGGAAGAAGAAATCGACAGACTGATAGCTTCGTTGGAAGCCAAAGACAAAACTTATATCAAAATTCTGTCCTACGAATTTACAGACGAATACGTGAGCTTCAGAATCTTCTCACAGGGGAAATGGGATATCAAGTTGTAACCGTAAAATGACATGACTTCTGTACGAATACGAAGAAAATAGCGAAATTATAGGTGCGCACTGCACCTTGCTTACCCCCTATAAAGGCTACTCTGAGGGAACAGTTGTCGGCGACTTCGGCAATAAAATAGTGGTGCGTCTTAGTAGTGGCAAAGAGGTGGTCGAGTATCGTGATGAAGTGATTATTTACGATTAAATACAAGAGCGATGCAGCAGATAGCAATGAAATTCGTCCAATGGGACGTACCCGAATTAGAGAAGCTGAAAGACAGCAGGGTTTACCAGTTACGGGAACAACTTGATAACGGAGACAAGTTGAGCCGTGAAGACAAGAACTGGATTACCCGAAACGTGAAAGAGTGCATCCATTTCAAAAGAGGTATCGCATTGATGGGCTACTTCTTTGATTTCTCCGATGTTCTCAAACGATATTTCGTAAAACAGCACGGACATATCGCCGAGTATTACGCCATTGACAAAACAGCGTTGCGCTCTGTCCTGTATGGTCGAATAGAAGACATAGTAGAAGTAGAATTAAAATCAAAGAAACATGAAAGCAACGATTGAGCATAGCTTTTGTCCTTATTGTGACGAGGTAACAGAACTCTACTTCCGTATCATCAACACGATTCTTTTCTCAACCGATGAAGCGGAACTGCGTACCGGCATGGAACGCCTACAAGAAAAAACACGCCTTGATGATTATTTCGTCTTCGGCTATGGCAAGCATCACCTATGGGTTTGCCAAAGACGTCCCAGTAATCAAAAAAAGATTTTCGAGCATCGGGTAATCATGGCAGAATTTTGATGATACAGGCAGGCAGGAACGGGATAATCTTCCATTCCTGCCACGCCGCATTCCCTTTTTTACATCTATCTCTCTCTTTTGGCTGCGCCATATCCTTTTGTAAAAAACAGCCATTCGTGAAAAGCTCCGTCCGCTTTTCCGAAAAGCAGGGTTCTTTCCTTTTTCCCTTTTGTCCCCTTTTCTTTCTGCCGGACGGGAACATGGCAGTACCCCGATACCCCGTTCCGCCTTTTGTCGCCACTTCGTTGATATTCCCTTCTGCGGTACCGCAACCTGTTGTCAGTTCAGTGTTCTGTTTGTAGCCACCTCAATTCAGTCCGACCGAATTACACGAAAATACCTGCCGATTCTGCGGACTTACAGCCGAAACGCGCACCATTGTGCCGGTGGACGGATTGCACTTTCACTTCCCCTGCAACTACGGTTTTCCGCTCATTTTCAGAATAGTTTTCCGCCGAAGTCATCATCATTTTCCGATGCAAAGATAGTATGCAGACGGGAACGACTTTGGAAGTCTTGACCAATGGCGCAGCCGTACAATCTTCCTTTATCGAGCCTTCCGGTTTTGCCTACGGACAAAAATAAAGAGTATTGATGCGTCCGGCCTTGGTGCATCCCCTTAACTGCACCTACTTTTTGAGGCAGCGTAAAATTGATTTAATAACTTCTAAAAACAATTCATTATGAAAAAGATTGAAAACAATTTCGTAGTAACCGGTTTCGTAGGAAAGGATGCAGAAATCCGTCAGTTCACCAACGCAAGTGTAGCACGTTTCCCTCTGGCAGTAAGCCGATTGGAGAATAATGGCGAGGAATCCAAACGCGTTTCCGCCTTTATGAATTTTGAGGCGTGGCGTAAAAACGAGAACACCGGGTCGTTCGACCAACTGACCAAGGGTACGATGCTGACCGTCGAGGGGTATTTCAAGCCCGAAGAATGGAGCGACCAAAGCGGTGTGAAACACAACCGCATCGTGATGGTTGCCGTCAAGTTCTATCCGCCCGTCGAGAAGGAGGAAACTCCTGAAAAGCCGGCCAAACCAGCGAAAAAAGGCAAGAAATAATCCTTGCCTTATCACGACAAAAGCGACCCGAAGGCCGCTTTTGTTTTACTCATTACGGTGTTGTTGCACCATCTGTACTTTTATAGGCTACGAAGCTCTACTTGTTCTCTTTTATCGCATTCAGAAATGCTTTGGCAGGTTTGAATACAGGGATGTTGTGAGCGGGAATTTTAATTGTCGTGTTCTTCGAAATGTTCCGGGCCGTCTTTTCAGCTCTCCGTTTGATGATAAAGCTACCGAATCCGCGCAAGAACACCTCGTTTCCCGCAACCATTGACTCTTTTACATTTTCCATGAATGATTCCACCACAGTCATCACAACCGTTTTCTCTATTCCGCTCTGCCGTGAGATCTGAGCGACAATTTCCGCTTTTGTCATATTGTTCTTGATTTTAATGAATACGGTGCAAAATTAACAAATATCCGCCTGTTATAACAATCCAAACTTATTTGTCATCCCGGAAGCTGCTTTTACTGAATCCGCCGAAGACGCCCCTCAGGAGCCTGCCCACTACCAAAAACACCAGCAATAAAATTATAATATCTCCCATAGGTCTTATTTTTTATAGTTATATCCAACTTAAAGATACGAAAAAATAATGAATTATGCAAGCAATTTACTGATTTTCAATATCCATATCTGATTTATAAGTTCTATTTCCGGATGCCCGGCACGCGTCCCGGTGTTCGGTTAAGCTGAACCTTGTATTTATTGAGAATGCTGTACACGGTGCTTTTACTCCGGACACCGCTCTCTTTCCAAATATCACGGATTGAATACCCATTGTTATACATATCCACGATTTTTTTGTCCCGTTCAGTTTTACTCATACTTTTTTTGGTAACCGGAATACTGATACTCTGCTGCAGGCGTATAATCTTATCCGACGACTTCCGCAAAACAGCCACTTCCTCCGGTAATGCCCCGAACATGGCCAATACTTCCGCCGGTGTCGTGTCCGGAAACAATTTGTTGTCGGTGTCAATTTTATCGTGAATGGAGATAATACGCACGACCTTGATGCGGCATAGCTCGATCAATGCCGCCAGTTCCCGCAGTCCCCGGACAGCATTACTGAATTTTGACACCACCAATTCGTCGCCCCTTTCAAGATTCGACATCAGTTGTTTCCATCTCGGTCTGAGCGTCTCGTGTCCGACCGATTCTTCAACCACTTGTACACATCCGTACTGGCGCATCCATTCCTTATCCGCATCAAACGCATCGTAGGAATTAGCCTCGAATATATAACCGACTTTTGCCATATCAATATACAATATTCATGATAACAAGTGCAAATATACAAGTTTTATTCGAGTATCTGAATCATACTATATTAAAAAACGAAAATCGTACATTTTTTTCATGTTTTTATCTTCACTTGTTTTCATTGGTAATCATACTATTAAGTACGATATTAAAAAATACACAAAATACGGTTTTCTGGATACGAAGTATCAAAAATAATATATAGTTTTGCACTAAATAGTACGAAACGATATAGTATGAAAACATCAAAATCGAACTTAAAACAGCCGATAATCTTTGCCAAAATAATTGCCGTTTCGATTGCCATATTCCTATGCGCGTCATGCGACAACGGCAATGGCAAACGATTGGCGAAAGCCAAGAATGACCCTGCCGGAACATACAGGGAATACCTGTCCGACATATGCAGGCAGAAAAGACTCTCCATTAAAGAATTGACCGGACACCTCAAGCAATGGCAAACATTGAGGGATTCCGTATTCCTGTATCTCGAATGTGATACGCTTGGCCGGCTTCATTCCACCGTAAGAGAAGAGTGTGAACAGATACATGATTCCATCCGCATGGAATTTTCACGGATGGTGCTGTCTCAAACACGCACTTATAAGGAAATACTGTGGGTAAAAGAACAAATCTCGCCGCATCTTGAAGACAAAGAGTTGCATCGTGCGGCTGAAACAATCCGGCCGTTCTTTGCCTCATTGGATAACCAGCCCGTCAGTCTGAGAAACCGACAACACATTCTTGCCACTTATCGAACTACCCTTGCTGAAACGATTGATTACGGTATTCATTGTATGGCAGACCTGACGACCTTTATCGAAAAGGAGGATGCTGTGTACCGGGCATTCCTTTCACGTCTGCCTGATTTCGACGGCGAGAATCTTTCCGACATCACGCATGACACGGAACGATGCTGCGCACAGGTATTCCTTGCCGCCGAACGGAACGACATCACCTATCGCAATGCCATGATTTATTTGGCCATGCGCACCAACCGCAGGCTGATTCAGAATGTCCGAACCTGTATCGACGACATCTGCAATAAAAAAGTCAAGACACCGGCACAGGCACAAGCCTACATCTGGATGCTTCTCCAGCCTTATTCATCGTTGGACGGTTTCTGCCTGGCGTTGCTTTCAGCCGAAGAAAGAGAGCAACTCGATATGCTTGCCTCGCAGACACCCGACGCTTTCAGAGAGTTGGGCAGGATGCTGCACCCCGGAGACAACCGCTTGGACGAGCTGCCCGGAATGCTGATGGAGGCATTCATACACACGCTGTAAAATATAACAACAGAAAAATATATGAATATGTTACGACATTTTTATAATGACTTCATGGCATTCGTCCCCCTGCAACTTCCGCAGTTGCTCGATGTGACGACGATGGAAGAACCGCAGTTCTACGGCGACTATGTGCTGCTTACGTTTCCGTTGCGCACCCCTTACGAACTGGACGAAGTAATGGATATGTTCGAGGACGACATGGAGTTGATCACGCTTTACCACCATATCCCGATGCGGACGGAAAAATTCGGTCATAGCACTTGTGCATACTCCAATCCCGCTTTCGGACAGATGTTCAAGATGAACGCCAAGACGGATGCCGAGGGCAATGTAAACAGCATCCTTGTTACCATCTATGATTCTTTGGAGCAGATGTACGGGGACCTATGCCTCGATTTGGAACTTCACTCCAAAAGCGGGTTCCTGAAATACAAGAAAGACAAGTCCGACGTGCTGATGAATTTCATATGAGAGAAACTTTATACCGACAGATGGTCTATTGCATCAACACCTACCGGACGTGGATAGAGGTTGCCGATGACAATCTCTACAAGGAGCATATCATCTCAAGAACCGACCGCACCGACTACCTCGTTTCCCGTACATTGGTACTGCGTGCCTTCAAGACGAACGGCATACACGCCGAGGGTATGACATGGACTATTCCCGAACACGAACTGGACAAGGCTTTGGCCATCTACCGAAAGCAAGACAGTACATTCAAGCAGCGCATCAAGAAAGCGGCCATGTACTTTTCGCCCAAGGATGCAGAAACCCTTATCCGGCTGGCGACATACGGCGTTGTCCAGTTGGGACTCATTGTGCGTCCCACTCCTATGCCCGAAAAACCCTATTACTTATGTTACTGAATATCCTGCTACTCATTTTCTGCGCGATACCTTTCGGGGTATCAATATCATTGTACAAGAACAACAAGCGGTTCATGGCAACCTTTTACGTGGCAATGGCACGAAGCGGCAACGCCCGTAAACTGTATGTGCAAGTATGGCTGATATGCCTGCTTCTTTTCCATTATGTATATGCCTGTGGACATACGGGTGAGTTTGGAATCCTGCTCTCTACCGGTGTCTGTGCCGCAATGTTCTCGTTCCGACGGACGGACAACTGGTTACGCAGGTTGCTTGACCGCCCCCGTGCATTTGTCACACTCGCATCGGTCGCACTGATCATGGGCTTTGTGCCGCACCTGTACACCTTGGCGATAACCATTGCCTATCTTCTTCTGGCAGCCCTGTTCTATCCCTCCGTTCGGGTCATGTCCGAATGCAAGGATACGGGCTCACTTTCCGGATGGGCAAAGCATCCCGAAATGTTGTCAGAATCCTATCACGACAATCATCACGCAAATCTGCCGCATGAAGCGGACAGCGGCAACACTGATATATCCGCACAATATGAATCATTAAAACCGAATGAAAATGAAAAATAACCAAAAGATACCTGTTTCCATATTGGCAGACAGGGAGGTATTCGAATATCTCAAGGAGAAAGGGGATGAACGCAAAACACGCACCGAAGCGTACTGTGATCTGTTGGACAAATCACTGGCAGGTTTCGTTTCTCCGTTTTTAAGAAAGAAGGACTACGTGCTGCAACCCAACCAGTGCCACCTGACCGTTTCCGACCTCGCATCGGAGTGGCATTGGCACAGGGCTACCGTCCGTTCTTTTTTGAGTGCAATGGAGGCATTCGGCTTGCTGACCCGCATCCAACTTCCCAAAAGCGTGGTCATTACCATGACCGTACAATCCGGTCAGGCAGCACAGCCCCGCAATGCACAGGAGCAGCCGGACTTTGCCGGACAGCTCCGTGAGGTATTGTCCGATTGGGTAATCGGCAAAACGACCGCTGCAGAAACTGGCGTAATATGTGGACAACTCGTAAGTCTGGCAAAGACTGAAATTGCCGACCGTGACGCCGGACACTGTTCGGACACCCATTCCATCACGACCTCCGCACATTCCGGCACTTTGGTCACGGAACATCGTGAAACAGCCTTGTGCTGCATCGCCCACGCCGCCCTGCAAAAAATCCTGCACAAGTCGAGATTCGATGACAGTTCGCCGCTTGTGGATTTCTTCCGGTTTGATCTCGGTGAAGAATGGGCTGCTTTCATCGAGTCCGCCAAAGACCTCGCCGGGCTGATTCTCGACACCGAGGCATCAGTGACAGACTTCGACATGGACGAAGACAAAGAACGCCTCAAATCGCTTCGCAAACCCTTTTTATCGCTTCTGGCGAAGGCACAGGCGATGGTGGATTGAACCGGGAGTCGAAAACAGATTGTATAACGCGAACAATCCGCCTCCATCCCTTAACGGTTATCCTGCCGGTTATAGGAGGCACACGGGCTTGCCCGTCTGCCACGAAACAAAGGGAAGGGGGAGCCTAATACCCCGACAGTCTATCGACCGTCGGGAGGCTGTCCGGGCAAACAGCAAGCTGGGACAGGACGGATTGTCCGAAACAACACGAAAAGAGTATGGCAGATCAAAAACAGGTACTTGATGTGAAGGTGTCGAAAGGCATCACCGCAGCCCAAAGTAACGAACACTTGCGCGATCGCAGTGAAAGGGCGGAAAAGTACGCTATGAATAAGGGGAATTACGACCCCACACGCAAACACTTGAACTTCGAGATTGCACCCGGAGGCAAGGTACGTCCCATCGACACGAGCCGCAACATTCCCGAACGGATGGCGGACATATTGGAGAGGCGTGGAATCAAAGACCCCAACGAAGGACTGGCAGAACCGAAGTACCGCACGGTGGTGAACTTCATTTTCGGCGGTTCCCGTGAGCGGATGCACGAACTCGCATTCGGCACGCAGAAAGTGGATTTCGAGAAAGATGCGGACAATACCCATATCAAAAGAATGAGCGATATTGAACGCTGGGCGAAAGACGTCTATTCATTCGTGAGTGGCAAATATGGCGAGCAGAACATCGCCGCATTCATCGTACACCTTGACGAATTGAACCCTCATGTGCATTGTACTTTGTTGCCAATCAAAGACGGTCGCTTTGCGTACAAGGAAATATTCGCCGGAAAGGACAAGTTTGAATACAGCGCAAGGATGAAACAGCTTCATACCGACTTTTTCGCCGAAGTCAATACAAGGTGGGGAATGTCGAGAGGAACAAGCATATCCGAAACAGGCGCACGGCACAGGACTACCGAAGAATACCGCCGTATGCTATCGGAAGAATGTACGACCATCGAGGAAAATATCAGCCGTCATCAAAAAATTTTGGCTGACCTCCAATCGGACATCCGTCTGGCAGAGCGCAGGGTCAAGGGGCTTACGACAATGGTCGATAACCTTGAGAAGTCGAAAGCCGAAAAAGAGGCCCTGCTATCGGCAGCCGAACAGGATTTGAAAGCGAACAAGGGTGATGCTGAACAATTAGCCGCACAAGTGAAAAGTCTGGAAAAAGAACTGGCCGGAATCAACAGGCAACTGGCAGACAAGCAGGAGAAGTTACAGACGGCTGACCGGCAGCTTGCCGAGCTGAAAGAGAACATGGATGCCATTGAGGAACGTACCGGGGAACTCAAGGAGGAAGCCTACAAATACTCCCATGATGTACATTCCAAAGTGGACACGTTGCTCAAGGATGTCCTGCTGGAAAATGTGGTCGGCGAGTATAGGAACGCATCGGCACAAATGGACGTGGCGGAACGGCAACTGTTCGACGGCTCGCTCGTCCAGTCCATAGCGGAACAAGGTACGGACGTGATGCACTGCGCGACGATGCTGTTTCTCGGTATGGTCGATGATGCCACCACTTTTGCCGAAACTCGTGGCGGCGGAGGTGGCGGCAGCGACCTGAAATGGGGGCGCGACGAGGACGAGGACAACCGTGCATGGGCACTCCGCTGCATGAGGATGGCGAGCCGCATGATGCGTTCGGCCATTGGCAAGAAACCCAAACGGTAAGTGGCATACGTCTTACTACAAATCAAGAAGTATAACGAATAATATCATTGGAATATGACGAAACAGATCTTTTTTATATTGGCCGTGCTTTGCACGTCGCAGGCGCAGGCAAGTGTACAACCCGTACAGGTGGATACTATACAACATACACCGTACTATAATGTCTCGGAGGAACTGCAACCGATACAGCCCGTCTATCTTGACGGAGTGGTACTTCCGGCATCCCGGACTGGCAACTGGTTTGTCAGCATTGCCGGGGGTACGTCCGCCTTTCTCGGCACACCTCTCGGCTGCGAAGACCTCTTCGGACGCTTGAAACCCTCGTACAGTTTCGCAGTCGGAAAATGGTTCACTCCGTCCGTCGGCGCACGTATCAATTACAGCGGTGTGCAGTTCAAAGATGGCACATTGTCCAATCAGGACTACCACCATATCCATGCGGATCTGCTGTGGAATGTCCTTGGCCGCAGATATGCCCGGCAAGAACAGGTACGCTGGAATCTTGCTCCCTTTGCCGGTGTCGGCCTGTTACACAATGCCTCTAACGGGAATAATCCCTTTGCTGTTTCGTATGGCGTACAGGGAGAATATCGGATTTCCAAACGAGTAAGTGCCATATTGGAACTCTCCGGCACGACCACCTTTCAGGATTTCGACGGCTATGGACGCCCGAACCGCCTCGGCGACCACATGGTATCGCTGACCGCCGGTTTCACGTTTCATCTCGGAAAGGTCGGTTGGAAACGTGCAGTGGATGCTACGCCTTACATTCGTCAGAATGAGTGGCTCGTGGATTATGCCAATGTCTTGTCCGGAGAAAACAAGCGTCATAAAGACTGGTACGACCGCAACCGACGGACGCTCGCAGAATTGAAGAAAATTCTGGAAATAGAAGGATTGCTTGACAAGTACGGTCATCTGGTTAATGACGATGAGACCGACCACCGTCAAGGTTATCCCAGAAATAATTACAGCGGATTGAACTCACTTCGGGCAAGATTGAAAAACCGGCATTGGGATGGAATCTCGCCGTTTGATTCTACAAGTATTGTATATGGCAACAACGGAGATGATTCCGAAAAACCGGGCATAATCGTTTCTGAAAAGACGGAACTCATACAAGCCGGAAATTGCATCGGGTCGCCTGTCTATTTCTTTTTTAACCTCAATACGGCGCACCTGACGGATGCTTCCCAAATGCTTAACCTTGATGAACTGGCTCGCGTGGCCAAGAAATACGGATTATCCGTGAAAGTGACCGGCGCGGCCGACAGTTCGACTGGAACTCCCATACTTAATGGTTCATTAAGCACATTGAGAGCGGATCATATCGTTGCAGAATTAGAAAAGCGTGGCATACCGATCGAACGCATCGTCAAGGTAAGCAGGGGCGGAATAGCCGACCATGTGCCGGTCGAAGCCAACAGGCATACGAAAGTAGAGCTGTTCTTTTAGTTTTTACATTCATTGTTATCAAGTCCCTCAATCCATAATTCGGATTGCAGGGACTTTTTTGTGAATGGCTATCATAACGTTATCAATGAGAGTAATAAGATTACAGGGTTACTGAATCCTGATTACGATTCGTATGACTGATAATATTTTCTGTCGAATTATGGAAAAATCCGCTTACGAGTACAAGATATTCCGGTAGAATACCGTTATTACTCCAAAGCAGTTCTATCCCGAAAAGTTCCGAGAGGGTATGTGCTATATCGAATCCGAATGCTTCAAGCGAGGGTCGTACTTTGTCCGGATGCAGGCAAGGACGGTTGCATTTGCGGGCGCATTCGGAATCTGGACAGTATAGGCATTTTCCTACATAGGCGAATGCCCGACCTCCGAATCTGAGTTCCAGTTTCAACAGTTCTTTTTCTATCCTGATTCGTTCAGGCCTGATTAACTCTTGTGATTTGTCTATCGGGATGCCTTTTTCGATAGGAACAATTTTGGTAGCCATAAGATAGGCATACTTGTATTGGCGCAGAAATGCTCCGGTATCGAAATCGAACGGCGGGCATCCCCAACTGTTCCCGTAGTTGGAGCATTGCTTGCATAGCTCGATGAAGCGTTTTTCATCTCGGAAACGTAAAATGTATTCGTCCACGCTGATATTTGTCGTGAAATTCTCTGTGATGTATCCTTTGCTCATTGCTTCACTTTAATGGAACCTGTTGCGGTATCGAACGTCACGGAATTATTACGGAACAGCCGTTCGATGCAACCGCTCCGGCGCATCTCTTCGGTCGGCAGGCACGACAGGCAGGGCGGGTCGATAAGGGCTATCGCATCGGTGAGCGACAGGGCGATATCCAGCTCGTGAGTGGAAAAAAGGATGCACTTGTTTTCTTCATGCGCCAGCCGTGCCAGTAGCGTACACAATTCGTAGCGGTTGGGCATGTCGAGAAACGAGGTGGGTTCGTCGAGCAGAATAATCGGCGTGGATTGAGCAAGGGCGCGTGCGATCATGATGCGCTGGCATTCGCCGTCCGACATCTTGTCCATTGTGCGTTCCGCATAATCTTCCATGCCCACCGAGGCGAGCGACCGCATAACGATCTCCGTGTCGGCCTTCTGCATCCTTCCTA
>OAVV01001038.1_pt1 | contig 15414 bp, 19 predicted proteins | sample 1501401 | NCBI WGS metagenome assembly OAVV01 (sample SAMEA2580098, study PRJEB22360) | human gut metagenome | biome: human gut; feature: human-associated habitat; material: faeces | place: Denmark | collected 2008/2010 | reverse complement strand
GGGCTGGCGGCTGTAGCGGATACGCACCAGACGCTGGGCCGGATAGGCCAGCGACCCCATCATGGAGTCCCGGTAGGCTCGCTCTTGGACCATGGCCACGTTGGTCTCCAGGATCAGGCGCTGGCGGGCGTCGGAGTTGAGGTCCTGGATGGTGCCCTCTGTGCCGGGCTCCGGCTGGTAGCCGGTGGCCTTGAGCATCGCGCGGACCTCGCGCAGGGCGTCGGCCTCGGACAGGTTGCCGTCCACAATGCCCTGGGAGCGATCCCTAAATCCCTGCACACGCGCATAGTGCCCCTGCCTGGCCGTCCAGTAGGAGCGCTCGCGGATATCCGGGTCCACGCCGTCCCAGTCCGCCGACGACATGCCGGCAGCAGGCACCGTGACCTTGGCACGCATGATATCCGAGGGAGAGGGCATTGCTGTTGAGTGAGGAGGGTTGAGAGTGGAGAGTTGAGCTGCTGTTACCTGTTAACTCCCCGTCCGGGGGACGGGAACAACCCCGGAGCTCCGGAGCCGTAGGCAGGGCGCGGTCCCTGGACGTAGGGGCGCTTACCGGGAGGCACGGGCATGCGGCCATCCGGACCGATCACCCGGTGGGTGCCGGCCCGGACGGCCTCCAGCCGCTCGCGGGCGGCTGTGTTGGCCTTATCCCGGTCCTCGGAGACCATCACCGCAAACCGCTTGAGCAGACGCCAGGCGATCATGTCCAGGGCCTCCGGCTTGAGCGTGCGCGGGATGGTGGTGTCGCTCTGCAGGTCCATCACATTGGCGGCGTTGGCAGCAATGGCCTCGCGCACGGCTGCCGTCACGTCCTGGATGATGCCGGGGATGACGGTGCCATCCGTGTCGGCGGCCGTGATGGCCTCCAGCTCCGCTCGGTCGATGGCCTCCGTGAGCATGTCCGCCGTCAATGTGATCCAGCTTGACATTGTTGTTGAGAGTAGAGGGTGGAGAGTTAAGAGTTGGGTTGCTCGTCCGGGGACTCCGGGGCGGGATCGTCGAGGTGCAGGATCATATCGACGATCGTGTCACACATGCCGATGGCCTCGGCTGCCTTGCGCAGGTCGAGCACCTCGTAAGGTTTGGTCCGGGCCAGGATGCCGCTGATCACGCCTCCGGCGATGATGGATGTCACGTGCTGTCTGGGAGTCAATCCAATCCGCTCGGCAGTCAGGAGGGCGAGGGGAGGCTGCTCTCCGGTGGCACTGTCGTCATGGACGTTGGAGGTCAGACCATGCAGGGCATCGTAATCGTGACTGGTCATGTTGGGGCCGGGATCGTCCCCTGCCTCCTGGTTGGTGCCATCACCCTTGTCAGCAGCCGTGGGGGTATCTACGGCAGCTTGATGGGTGGGACTGGCTGCAGGCTCCGGTGTGGATGCCTCGGCAGCGGTGTCCTCCACGGTCGGCGTGGTCTGGTTATGGTCGGTATTGGTGGGGGCCGCCTCCTGGGCGGGAGCCTGAGGAGCGTAAGTATTGTTGGTATTGGTTGATTTCTTGGTTGCCATCTTGATTGAGGGTTGAGTGTTAATTGAGAGGGAGCGTGGAGGCAAGAGCATCTCAACTCTTAACTCTCCACACTCCACTCTGCATTAGGCGATCTGCATGCGCATCATGCAGGAGGGAGCCGAGAAGACCACCTTGTGGTGGCCCTTGATGCGCAGCCACTCTGTGGAGATGTCGTCGTCACGGTAGGTCTCCACCGTGCTGTACATGTCGTCTCCGGCGATGTTGAGCGTCTTGAGCGCCGTGATGTCAAATGGGCTCGGATCGTCGTCAGCGTAAAACAAGTAGAAATTGCTGCCCACGATGCTGACGTTGTCCACCTCTGCTCCCGCCACGCCTCCGGGATTGTAGGAGGCGATGGAGCGCATGATCTTGACCGGCGGGATGTCGTCTCCTTTTAGACCGATAAAATCCAGGAACTTGTCCTGGGTGAGTACCTTGGGAGACCCCTCACCCATCTTGTACTGGATTTGCTTGTTGGCCTCAACAAGGTCCCAGATATCGCCCGTAGTCAGGATGCGGTTGGGATAGACTCCATTGTTCCGAGCAAATTGTTTAGCCATCTTTTTCAGGATATCCGCCAAGGGCAGGTCCAGGTTGGTCCACTTGTTGGCCTCGTTGGTGTCGCCCACCTTGGTGATGCTGGGGATGATGGAGTTGGCGTAATCAAACACCTCCTTGTTGTGGCTAATCAACATGCGGCGGGCCAGTCCCCGGGTCTTGGCCTGGCGCAGGCTGTTACGGTAGACCTCCTGGTCGATGGCACCGAGCAGCTCGCGGTCGTCGATGCCGATCTTGAGGGTGTGCTCCTCCAACATGACCGGGAGGTCCTCTCCCTGGATGTCGATGGTGCGAGGTGCCTCGTACATGCCGCGCCGGGTATCGGAGACCGCAAATGCGTCCTGGCGCAGGTAGCGCTTGTAGGAGGTCAGCAAGCCGGGGGCCTTGACACCCGGAGCAAGAAAGCGTGCCGGGTCGTGGAGTTGAGTGCCGTACCAGCCGACGATGTAGTTGGTCAGCGGCAGGTTGACGGCGTAAGTTGCAGATGTGCTCATATGAGTTAATAGTGATTAGTTAACAGTTAATAGCGTATTAGGCGGTGGGCGTTGCCCAGGCGACGAGCAGGGCCTCGTGGAGGCAGCTGCCCTGTCCGCTGGTGTTGGGGGCCATGGACTGAGCCACGATGAGCTCACCGGCCGTGCCGGTGGCTGCCTTGACGGAGGCATCAGCGCACAGCACCAGATAGGTGCCGGTCTCGATCATGCCGGGAGTGTCGTTGAGACGGACCTGGACGATGCCCGGATGAGGCATCAGGATCAGGTCGCCGCCGTTGCCGTCGGCGCCGTCGCGTCCGTCGGGGTTGCTGACGACGCCGTCAGGGACGGTGGTGGCGGACGTCACCAGGGACATCGTCTGTCCGTCAGCGGAGAGCTTGGCGAATTTGCCCTCGCTCTTGTCGGTGCCGGTGGTGCCGGCCGGCCAGTCGCGGCGCACCACGGGAGTTTGCTTAATAATCATCTTGTTTAGAGTTGAGTGTTGAGAGTTGGGAGTGGAGCTATTTGCTGCGTGAGGACGTGAATTCCTCCGCTGCCCTGGTCCAGGTGCGGTTGTACTCGCCCGGAGTCAGAGCGCGGCCGTGCTTGGTGACCTCGGCGTCCACGGCCTTGCGGCAATGGGCCACCAGATCGACGTCGCTCTGCGGCACCTTGACGGCCTTGCCCTCCGGCGTGCGGTGGGTGATCACACCCGCAGGAGTGACCTTGGGGTCCATGCGCTGCTGGTTGCCCTTGTTATGCAGCTGTCGCGGCAGGGGTGCCCTGTTGTGGGCAACGGAGCCTCCGTTGGACTCATCGACCTGCTGCTTGAGCAAATCAAAATCCGTCTTGAGATCCGTCACGGCCTTGAGGATGTCGTCCCCGGTCGCGGTCTCGGACAGGTTGAGTGCCTTGGCGATCTCGTTACAGATCCCCAGCCAGCCCTCGTCGTCCGAGTTGCAGTTGGTTTCGTCTTTGTTTTGGTCGTCGTTGTTGGTATTGGTTTCGTCTTCCTTTTTCTTTTCCTCCTCCGTGGTAGCGGGCGAAGGATTGTCATTGTTGGTGTTGGTTTCTTGCTTCTTCTTTTCCTCATCTCCGGCGGCATCGTCGGAGTGCAGGACCCGTTGCTGTGTTGCTTTCTTGCTCATGGTTGTGGTTTGGGAGATGGTGGCACTGCGGCTGTGGACGACCACATCGCCTGCAGCGGATTGGCGGATGATGCCCGGCTGGGCCTCGTGGTCCGGGTTGTTGGTGACGGCCAGACCGGACAGGCGCGTCGGGCTGTAGCCGTTGTCGTAGACGCGCTTATAGTCGGCCAGCTTGTACTCGGTGCTAAATGCCCAGTACTTGCCTTGGTTGAGGTCATGGTGGGTGTCCTTGACCCAGGCGATGTAGGCAGCCTGGTAGAGGCTGCCGTCGACCCGGCCGTAGTCCAGCGCCTTGCACCAGCCCAGGGCCGGGTTATCGCCGGTGGTGCGCAGATGCAGGTGGTCGTTGTTGACCTGGATGCCGTTGCCGCCGTTGATGGCAGGATCGTAGGACTCGCAGATGGCCTGCAGTGCTGCCTCGTCGATGACCTCGTCCACGTCCCAGCGCTTGCCTGGGGCGATGGAGGTGTCGGGCACCGGGATGGTGTAGGTGCCGGCCGGCTCAATCAGGTACCAGCCTGATTGCGGGACCTGGCCGACGGGGTACGGAGCGCAGGCAGCCGGGTCAAAATCCGGGATGCCGCGGGCGATGTATCTGTCTCGGTAGTTGCTCATGCGTTGGATTGGGCTGAATTTGCGCCGTGCAGGGGTCGTGCAGGGGTGGATAATGTGAGAGACGGGTCAATGGCCGCCGCGCGGCGTCTCCCCTCGTTGCGGGCCTCCTGGAGGCGTCGGGCAATCTGGAGTGCGGTGGAGACGATCTCCTCCTCTCCGGGGACCTGCAGCATCAGGGCCAGCTGGGCCTGCTCCTCCGGGGAGAGGGGCAGCATCTCCAGCGTGACCCGCTCCAGGCGTTTGTCGATGTCTTGCAGGCGGTGGGCGACCACCTCCTCCAGACGGAGGCGGGCTGGCTCCCAGAGTGTGGTGCTGCGGTGCAGAGCCAGGGTAGTGAGGGCGTCTCGGCGGCGGGAGTTAAGCGTGTAGGGCGTCTCCTGGGGGGCGGGCTGCAGGGGCATCTTGACGACACCCTCCATGGCCTGCTGCTGGGGCACGTAGCCGGCGGCCTTGATGGCGTAGAGCTGGGAGGAGGAGACCCCGGCGGTCACCTGCCAGCCGGTGCGCTCGCTGACCTCGGCGTCGTCGATGTCGTAGCCGGCGGCACGCAGGGCGGCGGCGTTGGCAATCTCCTTGTCCGGCGTGGTCTTGTCCACGCAGGAGAGCGTAAAATTCACCAGGTGCGGCTGGCCGGGGGGGTACTCATCCAGCACCCGGTTGACCAGCTGGACTGTCAGTACAGAGGCGATGGAGGATGCCTCGCCGCCGGCCCAGTCGGCAAATCCGTCGGCCTGTGCTCCCCCGGCCAAGGTACCGGAGCCCGACTCGGTCATGACCGTGAGCTTGCCGGCCGTGGTCAGCATGGCGATCTCCTCGGTGGCCACCTTGTAACGGCGGTCAAACAAGTCGACGCTCGTCTGGGATATCGGGATGGACTTGATATCGGAGTCGTGGTCGATGACGCCGGTGGCCGCCGAGTAGCACATGGCCGACATCTTGATGTACTCCTGACGCAGCTCCTCGGAGCAGTCAGGAGGAAGCACAAAAAATGCCGGCGGCGTACCCAGCCTCTCCAAGAACACGTCCCATTGGGCCAGCGTCGTGCTACGGTTAAGCACCAGCATCTGGGCGGGCATGTCGATGGGCCGGGGATGCAGGCGCAGGATGAGGTCGTCCAGCGGGACCGGCAAGGCCTCTCCCCGGTAGCGGCCAAACTGGGCGTTGGGATTGTACCCCCAGGGACCCCGGTAGCCGTCCCGGCACATCAGCCAGTTGTCAATGGGCAACAGATGCAGGCCATCGCTGTCGGCGTAGGGCTGCAAGAATTTGTAGTGCCGGCGGGACGCCTGGGACAGGGAGGTGATGGCCTCGTCCATGTTAACGATGGCGTTGCACAGGTCGGTAATGGTGCGCTGCTGGCTCTCGGCCAGCAGGCTGTCGCGGTCGTCCAGGTCCGGCTTGACCGTGATAGACCAGTCGTACTTGCTCAGAGCGTCGTCCCGCTTGGTAATACAGGTCATCAGCATGGCGTCGTAGCGCTCCATCTGTTCCCAGATCCACTGCTGCTCGGCATAGGCGCCCAGCTGGCAGTCCTGCAGGCAGCGCCGTATGGTATCCACGCTCAGGTAGTCCAGCGGGCACACGCGCTCAATCTGGCGGCGGCGTACCTTGTCCAGCTCGGCCAGGGCGAGTGCGGCAAACATGGCCGGCTTGCTGTCCTGGGATGCCTTGTCCGGCGCGGTAAGCGCCCGCTGCACGCCCTCTGCATGGGGCCTGCGGTGGAGGATGTAGTTGTAGAGTCGCTTGATCATAAATTACGCTGCTGCCAATAACTGGTGGAGAATGGGACGGCCGCCAAAGAGCGAGCCGTGGGAGCGGCCGCCAAACAGGCCCGCTCCCGTGATGATGCGGCCGGTGCCTGGGGCCGGGAGATGGTGCTGCACGTGGCCGTCGGCGGCGCGCAGGGCCAGAGCCAGGGCCGTGCACCGGTCGGAGTGGCCCTCCCTGGTGTGCGGGGCCTCGTAGCTGTAGTCCGTGCCCCGGAAAATCTGCTGCATGGCGTGCAGGTCCTCGCGTACCTCCACGTCAATCGGGATGCGCACGCGGGTCGGAGCCTCAAAGGCCTGACGCAGACGTGGAAAAATCAATCTCTTAAACGCCGGCGTAAAGGTGCACAATTCAATTTTGCCAAACTCATGGCCCTCCGGATGCCAGCGCTTAAACTCCTTGACCAGCACGTCTCCCATGCCGATGCCCACCCCCGTGTAGTCGTAGCAGACACGGCGCGCCGCCTTGATGCGGTGGCGCAGCACCTCCATCTGGTCGGGCACGGACATGTTGCGCAGCACCAGCACCTCGCGGGTGACCAGCACGTCTCCCACCCGCTCCAATGTCCAGCAGACCGTCGGGTCGTTGGTGCGGCCAAAGTCGATGCCCAGGCGCAGGTCCAGCTTGTTGCCCAGGTAGATGGCCGGGTCGCAGGACACCGTGGCACTTGCCGACTCAGCCGTGGCGATCAGGTCGTAGGGCAGCAGCACGTTGGAGGAGTCCAGGAATTCGCACATGTACTCTTGAGCCCAACCAATGGGGTCGTCCAAGGATTCGCGGAGCTCGTCGATGTCGATCGGGAGGCCATCCTCCACTGCCTTGGCGATGGTCACCACATGGCAGGACCAGTGCTGCTTGCGGCCCTCCCTGGGGTTAAGCAGGTTGTCGTTGATGATCTTGTACGTCCTGGCGCCACGACCCGTCTTGCCGTTGGGGGTAGTAATGAGGCGGACCTTTTTCTCACCGCCCCGGAGGGGATTGGTGATGGATGGGAGCACTGCACGCCACGTCGCATCGGGGTCCTCGAAAAATGCGAATTCCGTCAGCACCAGGTTGGCGCTAAAGCCTCGCACGGTGTCCGGACGGCCCGGCACGGCCAGGATGCGGCTGGCTGCCGTTGTCAAACGTGATGGAGCCGGACTTGAGCAGGGTGTTGGGACCATCCTGGCGCTCAATCTCCTCGGCAGCCAGCGCGATGCTAAATGCCTCCGCCCACTCCTTGCACTTGGATAGCGACTCCATCGCCTGGCGCTCGGAGGGGGCTGCGATCATCCAGGTGGTCTTGGGCCTGATCATCGCATCCCTCACCGCCTCGGCGGCCGTGCTAAAATCCTTACCGGACTGACGGGACCAGATGCCGGCCTTAAACCGACTCTCGTCCGCCACCCACTGCGCCTGGTAAGGCAGCAGCAGATCCAGCGGCGTTGTGATCAGGGAGGAGGACATGATGGAGGGTTGAGAGTGGAGAGATGAGAGTTGAGTTGGTGTTAACTATTAACTGTTACCTATTAATCGGATGCGTTAGCATCCAAAGATATTGCGCAGCTTGCGGTCGCGCTCCTCCGGGGTGAGGGTGGACTGGGTGACCTGTTTGGCGGCGTCGGCCTGGGCAGCCTTGGCCTCCAGTATCTTGAGGCGGCGCTTGTCTTGGGCCAGCTGCTCGGCCTTGAGGATGAGTCCCACCAGGATGTTAAGGGCCTTAGGGTCGCAGGACGGGGAGGCGGCCAGGTCCAGGGCGGCGGAGCGGATGGCCCGCATGGTGGCCTCGTCCACCCCCTCCACGGATATCTTGTTGAGCTCCTCGGCCGTCTTGTTCTGCCGGGCCAGACGCGCCGGCAGGATTTGGGAGTGGTAGTAGCGGCGGATGGCCTCCTGGCTCAGCTTGATGCCGTCCTCCTCCAGGCGCTGCTGCACCTTGCGGTAGGACTCGCCGGAGAGCAGCATGGTGTCTACGTCGTCCTTGATGATGGGCGGCAGCTGGGAGCCGATCACACTGTCTGGTCTGGGCTTGCGGAGCATGGCGGTTAGCGGCGGTAGACGATGTGGATGATGAGGGCGGAAAACGCCAGGGAGGACACGGCTACAATGGCGTCGGGGATGGTCATATCTGGGTAAGCTGGACGCGGCCGGCGTCGGTGATGGCGTACTTGCGCTCGCCAGTGATCATGCAGGTGGTGGACGTGATCAGGCGCAGGGCCTCCAGCTCCTGGATAGCTAGGTCGATATCGGCAGTACCTGGACTCGGAGACATGTCCAGGGATACCTCGGCCCGGAGGGCAGACACGCGCTGGGTATAGGCAGCGGGCAGCCGGTCGAGGACCTGCAGGACGGTGATCTTGATGTTGGCGCGAGTGGTCATGTTACTTGGTAATGGTGAGGTTGAGAGCCTTAAGCAATACGTCCATCTTGCCGTCCAGGGAGTTGAGTGTCCTGGACATATCGTCGATGCGTGCGTGGGCCTTGGCATCAGCATCGCGCTGGACGGTCTTGATCCCTGCAATCTCCTGGTCCACCCTGCGCAGATCGTCCCTGGTGGCGTACTCTTGCGCGATCTTGACGGACATTTGGCGGGCCTTAGACACGACCACGGCCCCGCCGCCTACCGCACTAACCCCTAAGATGGAGGTGATGATCTGTCCTACGGTATAGGCGTCAATACCTGTGCTTGAGGCGTCTGCTATAAGCTGGATAATCATGATCAGAGCAGTTGGGCCAGCGTGGCGGACCCGGTGGTGTAAGCGTGATGGAGGGTGGCCGTGGGGATGGATCCCAGCTGGACGTGGCCGGGATCGTAGGGCGAGCGCCAGTCTCCTCCCCACACCAAGCCCAGCTTGCGGGCCAGAGCCGCCACGGGCTTGTAGATGGAGTCCGGCCCCTCGCTGGGTGCCCAGATATCGACCCCGCCCCTAAATAGACAGACGTCGGCGGCAATCCCAAAATTGTGCATGGACTGTCCTCCCCTGGCATTGGTTACCTTGGGCCGCTTGGCGTAGAGCTTGTCTTGCTCGTCGTAGGTGCGGAGTCCGCAGATGAGCCGCCAGTCGGCAAGGCTGCGCAGGGCCGTCATCATCTGGCGCACCTTGAGGGCGGCCAGGGGTTGGAGGGTAAGCAGGTTGTCCTCCGTGCGCTTGTCCAGCCGGCCGTAGCGAGTCTGCAGTTGCTTGTGGCTCTCGCGCCACTGGGCCGCTGCCTCACGGGTCAGCGGGCCGGTGATGCCGTCAAGCTGGCCCTTGTATAGGCCTGCAAATTTGAGGGCGCGCTGCCACGCCAGTGTGTTGGATTGTAAATCTGCGTAGGTCATTGCGATTGAGAGTGGAGGGTTAAGAGTTGAGAGTGGAGGTTACTTGGACGTGGCCTGGACGACTGGCGGCACTACGACGACGTCCGGAGTTGATTGGGACCAGGCAACGCTGTGGGAGTCACGGTCCACCACCAGGGATGAGCCACCACGGATGACCACCACCTGGCCGTCGGTAAGAGCCACGCTGGTGGCTACCGGGTCGGCATCCTTGCTGCAGGAGTTACCAAGCAGGATCATCAACGCGCCCAGGACGATCATCAGGCGGGTTGACCCGGACAAGGGTGAGGAGGACCCGGAGCCACTGGGGATGGACGACGTATCCTGATCAGGATACTGGCTCCGGTCCTCCACAGGGGGAGCGACGTCCTCCCCCATGGAAGCGACGGGGAGAGGGAGGACGCCGGCCGGATTGGCGGACTGGCCACTCTGGCCATCCTCTCCGGCAAGCTGGTATTTGCCCGTACTGATAAACTGCAGCAGGATGTTGACCGCGCCAAGGGCGCTAAAGAATTCAATGGGGTTGCTGTCCAGCCAGGCCCGTACGTCGGGGATGATCAGAGCCAGTAAGGCGGCCAAGTTGGTCCAAAAGTATTTGGACAGGTAAAATGGCGTCTTGTTGGTGGTGGTGTTCCCGGCTCCACCCGGAGCCGGGATTGTATCATGTGCACCAGTAGTATTATCAACAGGAGAGGGAGTGTTGCTCATGGGGGCACTTTAGCCCACCTGATGCCCTGTCTCTATTGCTCTTGTTGCTTACAATTTATTTGGCGCAAACTAGTTATAAAAATTTAAAGGTAGTCTGTAACAGACGTGCCTGACTGACTGCCCGGTCTTGGACGGAGACAGCCAGGGACTCTACCTGGCGACGGTAGAGCAGCAGCTTGCGCCCTTGCGGGTTGGGCCGCCATGCAATGAGCTGGCCCAGCCGCACCATGCGTCTAACTGTCTGAGGGGAGGTGCCCAGCAACTCCGCCGCCTCCGCTACCGTGCAGCGGGGACCGGCAGACCATTGTTTGATTGTCGCGTCGTCCATGCCTCAATCTTACCACAAATTTTTGCCATCTCTAATGACGGCCAAAAAAAGCCCCCTGCAGGAATGCTGCAGGGGGCGTGCGGGGATGTCAGGCAGGCAGTACCAAGCCGAGCCGGTCCGAGGCGATGCGGTGGTAGTCCGGGGATAGCTCAATGCCCACGGCCGTGTGGCCCTTGTTGCGGGCGGCCACCAGGGTGGTACCGCTGCCGGCAAACGGGTCCAGGATGCGGGATCCCGCCGGCAGGATGGTCATGAGATGCTCCATCAATGGGACCGGCTTGCCGGTCATGTGCAGCTTGTCCCTGGCGCGGATCGGCTCCCGTACCACGCCGGCGGGACAACGGCGTACATCAGCCCTTACTCCTGTGACGATCTTGCCGTTGGTCGCGTATAGCACGTACTCTGCCTGATTGCGGAATTTGCCAAGATCTGGCCTGGCAGCCTCTGTCTTATCCCAGGTGAGTATACCCCTCCAGGTCCACCCGGCAATCTGCAACGCATCGGAGGTGAGTGGCAACTGCCTCCAATCCGCAAATACCATCAGCCAGCCGCCTTCTCGCGTCAGGCGCAGGGCCTGCTCCATCCAGCGTACGGTCCACATCAGGTGGGTGCGTTGGTCCCGGCAGTCATTGCTAAATGTCGGGTAGTATTTGAGCGCGCCGGATCTCTGGTATTTGACGCGTGGGTCTTGTGCCCTGGCAGTGGTAGAGAGGCCGCCGCTGGCGTAGGGAGGATCGGTGATTACGGCATCATAGGATGCCTCCGGCATCGTCATCATCAGGGACATGCAGTCCCCGTGTAACATGGTATGTGTGTTGGTCATCGGACGCGAGCATAGCTCACGCAAGCGACCCTCTCTAACGTCACAACAAATTTATTATAAATTCGTTACGATTGTTAGATGTATAAAATTTATGATCAGGATGTTGCGCTGTGTCATACATCAGCAATGCGTTTTTTAACCAGTATGATGATACTTTTTTCTGATGACAAGAGAGTCCCGGCATACTCCCATCCGTCTAGATCAACACTTCTGATTTCTTTCCATGCTTTCTTTTCCCAATCAATGTCCCCTCTTTTCTTCCAAGAATTCACTATGATACTTTTGTTCAGATCACTCCATCTATCAGCTGATATCTCTCTCCACTCATACACATAGTGATTTTCTTGCTTGTGGACGGATTGGATATCAGCCGAGAGATTATGTAGATAATACACAACTACAGCTGTCATAACGACAATGGTAATTCCTAAGGCAACTAGGATAATCCGGTAAGAGTTACTCATATATCCTTTAATTATTAGATGTTATTTTGTTCTTATCAAGACACCTTGTAGGGCCTCTCTTACGATAGCTAGTTTAGCCTCAGCCAATTTACATTTTTCCTTCCATGAGTCTGGAGGTGTTTGGACGAGAGGATCCTTGCCAGTTAATAACCACTCCATTGTAACCCCAAAAAATTTAGCAATGCGAAATAACTCCCATGCTTTTGGTATACGATCCCGTTTATAGTTGATAATGGCTCCTTCCGTCAATCCCAGTTTGGTGGCCACTTGGCGTTGAGACATCTCACAGTTGTTGAGCAAATCGGCAAATCTTCCGCAAAAACTCACATCTGTATCACTTTTTTCTTGCATACTCACGCCTGTTAATATATCTCACATTTATGAGGCCGCCTTATAAGAGCGGCCATAAAAGAACCTAGCAAATCAACAATGGACACGCAAGAAAAGATCATCAATCTACAGTGGTTACTTGGCCGAGGATGGACTCTGCCGGAAGCAGCAGAAACATTGGGTGTATCTGCCAGTCATTTAAGGAGGGTACTCCTTGGATCTAAGGAGAGAGGACATGCTCTCAAGCGGCGTATTAGTCAACTCCCTTACAAGGAGCTTACCGGATTAAGGAGGACCAAGTAACCATGCTGCGGACCGTCGTCAATCTCATTGCCGCCATAGCAGTCATGGCCCTGGCATTTTTTGGGATGGTCAAGGCAGGAGGCTGGTATCTGGATACGGAGGAGCGGCAAGTGCGCGACGGCATCAAGGACCCGCGCACGGCCAGCCTGCCAGTTATAGAAAGGCCACACGATGATGGACGACACCCCCGTTGATATGGACGCCCCCATGACTGCTGATGAGTGGGCCATCTGGGGAGCCCTGTGGAACATCCCGGAGGTGCGCCGCCATTACCAGGTACATCACGACGGACCGCTTACCTGCTCGAACCTGGCTCATTACCTGGGCCTGTCCGACAAGGCTATCTGGGAGCTGCAAGACAAGGCCCTGGTCAAGCTGAGGGTGGCCCTCAACCGCTACATCCTACAGCAAGAGATCAATCGTCAACAACATTTTGACCAATGAAACACGAGCTAATGATAACCGCTGAAACGCGGGTGACGCTGGGCGTCAGCGAAGCCAACCGCCTGCATCGGTATGCCCAGGCGCAGGCCGAGATGGCGGCATGCGCCGGCCGCAATGCCGTGACGGCAGGACTCAAGCTGGGCAAGCTGCTGACCGAGCTTAAGGCCGCGACTCCCCATGGAGAGTGGGGTGAATTCTTCGCCAAAGACGATAAATTGAAACCACGGTTTCAATTTACCCAGCAGATGTCCAACCGCTACATGCGCTGCTACAAGACAGCAGCCGGTCGATTGGCCAATACGGAGAGGTATCTCCTGGACGCCGGACTGAGCGGTGAACCTGTCTCCGAACTGCCCACCCTAGTGGATAAAGTAACCGACGGAGCCGAGACACCTCGACAGATGGAGATCAACCTGGGAGTTATCTCTACCCGCAAGCGGACAACGCATGACCGGGTTAAGCCCCTGGGATTTACTGGAGCCGGCAACCCTGACGGAGCGCTGGCCCTCACCCCTATGGACAAGCTGGCCAATGACCTGGCCGCCCTCAATCTCCCCCCGGATGAGCTGGAGCGTCGCCGGCACCAGGCCGAGCAGGATGCGGCCTGCCTGCTCAAGCAGCTGGGGACCTTTGTGGACCAAGGCTACATCCACTTATTGCGTCTCCAGGAGCGCGAGCTTTTCGCTGAGTCCTTGGCCGCCTACGCCCGCAAGATATCCAACGTCGACGAGCAGCGAGTCAAGGCCACGATGGATGGGTTGGTCAACGGCACAACTACATTATAACACAATGGACAATATCACCATGGACGATTTACCGCTGGTGGAGCGGGACAGAGTGCTGGCCATCTATGCGGCCTGCAAGCGCATCAAGGAGGCCAGCGCCTGCTATGGAGCGCAGCAGGGAGCTATCCGGGATGCTGCAGCCCTCTGTGGCATATCCTCCGTCACCATGCGCCGCTGGTATGATATCTGGCGCAACAGCGGAGACAATCCCCTCTCCCTGGTGGACCGCCGCTACCGCAAGATACAGGCCCGTAGCCGTGTTACCCTCAGCAAATTCTTGGCCTATTGGCACGGTCTCTGCACCCAGTGCCAGCGCAATGGGGGCATACCCACCGCCAGGCTGCAGCTTATCAAGACCTGGACGGAGAGGCGCGACACCATCCCCGGCTATGAGGACTGGCCGGGCTGGCCGCGCATCCCCTCCGGCTGGAGCCTGCGCAACCTGCAGCGGCTTGCCCCCCAGACCCTGGAGACGGTGGCGCTCAAGCAGGGCATCCGCACGGCAGCGCCCCAACTGGCCCAGGTACTGGCCACCCGCGAGGGACTCTGGCTGGGCAGTCATTTCTTGTTTGACGACGTGTGGTTGGACCTCCAGGTCTTATCCGGCCGCGACAAGGGGCAGCCCCTGCAGCTTGGGGTGCTGGAGTACCTTACGGGCAAGCGTGTAGCGTGGGGCCAAAAAATCCGCCGCCGCGACGAGGAGACGGGCAAGATGATCCATCTTAACAAGCGGGACATGCGCAGCATCCTGGCCCTGTGGGGAGCTACAATCGGATACTCCCCACGAGGAACCACCCTCGTGGTCGAGAATGGGACGGCCGCCATTGACAAGGAGATGGAGGAGCTGCTCTACCATGCCAGCGGCGGTCTGATCAAGGTGGACCGCTCCGGCATCGGAGGCGTGCGCCAGACGCTCAAGCAGGGCCATGGCGGCCGTGGGGTGGGCAACCCGCGCCACAAGGCCCCCCTGGAGAGTTACCACAACCTGCAGCACAACCGCATCAGCCATCTGCCTGGGGCCACCGGCCACGACCGCACGCCGCCGGAAACCCTGCACGGCCTGGCGCGTGCCGAGGACCAGCTCATCAAGGCGATGGACAAGCTGCCCGCGGATAGAGCCGGTCAACTCAAGCACTACATGCTGACCATGGACGAGTTGAGTCACGAGCTCACTAAGATTGTCAGCGACATCAATGCCCGCACCACCCACAAGCTGGAGGGCTGGGAGCGCTGCGGTTACATGGTTGAGGAGCTGCGCCTGTCACCCTCCGCGCCCTGGACTCCGTCCTGCGAGGTGGAGCCGTCCATGGCCGCCCAGATCATCCGCACCGCCTGCGAGACCGGAGCCGACCTGGTGCACCGCCGCCGGATGAGCCCCACCGAGGCATGGGATTACGAGGAGGCCAAGCCGGGCAACAGGCTTATCAAGCTGCCCGCCTGGTGCATCTGTCAGATACTGGGCATGGACCTGGCCCGCCCCATCAAGGTGGCCAGCGCCTACATCCGGATGCGCGACAAGGCTATCCAGGACGAGGAGCTGATCTACGAGGCCCGCGTGGTTACTCCTGACGGAGCCATCCGGGAGCTGGCCCACGGCAAGTACCAGGGCTACGTCAATCCCTACGATGCCAACCAGCTATTTGTGTGCGGTCAGGACGGCCGCATCATCGGCACTGCAGGCCTCGTGCAGAGGGTCTGCACGGCGGATACGCACGCCGTGGAGCAGGCCATGGGCAAGGCGGCCGGGCGCCGGGAGCATCAGCTGGAGTATGCCCGCATCATCGGAGCCAAGGACGAGGCGGATATTGTCCGCAAGCGCGAGCACAACAGGCGGTTGATGGAGGGCAAGCCGGTCACGGCAG
>OAVV01001037.1_pt1 | contig 15446 bp, 13 predicted proteins | sample 1501401 | NCBI WGS metagenome assembly OAVV01 (sample SAMEA2580098, study PRJEB22360) | human gut metagenome | biome: human gut; feature: human-associated habitat; material: faeces | place: Denmark | collected 2008/2010 | reverse complement strand
CCCCAGCCACTGCCAGGAAGTTACGACGAGAAATCATCATAATGAAAACTCTCCTTTTATTTTATATAACCGCGTTTTGTTGACGAAATGTGCGCACTTGCACATTTACTGGCTCAAGTATAGCGGGAAGAAGCGGCAGATGCAAGCCTTTTCCGATTACAAAACATTTACAAATATTTTATCAAAATTGTAAAAAAATCATACTTATCCCGGAAAATCCGCTCCGCCCGGCCTTTTTCGCGCAGCTGTGTTCAGTCTTCCACGGCCTTGTTGCCTGCCACGTTGGAGGGACCGAAGCCGAAGGGCAGCAGCTCGTCCATGCTGCGCTCGATGAAATCGTCCGGGCTTTTTGCCATGATGACATTCAGCTCCGGGCCGCCGAACTCGAACAGCGCCTGACGGCAGACGCCGCAGGGCGAGGTGACCTGCTTGTTGACTTCGCCCCGGCGCGCACCCACCACGGCGATGTCGGTGAACCTGGTCACGCCCTCGGCCACGGCCTTGAACAGGGCCGTCCGCTCGGCGCAGCTGGTGGGGGTAAAGGCGGCATTCTCCACGTTGCATCCGGTGAAGATGCGGCCATCCTCGGCGCGCAGGGCAGCGCCCACCATAAAGTCGCTGTAAGGCACGTAAGCCCTCTCCCTGGCCGCAAGGGCCATCCGGATGAGCTCCTGCTTTTCTTCCAGAGTCAGTTTTGTCATAGTCGATTCTCCTTTTTGCAATTTGTAGATATAGTGTTCTTCGTCCTGCGGGACGAAGCCAACGGATTCAAACATTTTTTGCGACTGGATATTGAAGGAATAGATGTGCGCGAAGCACTCCGCCAAGCCCCTTTCCCGAGCCAGCTCCAGCATTTTTTCGATGATCTTCCGCCCGATGTGTTTATTCTGGTACTCCTTGCAGATGACGATGGCCAGCTCGCCGGTCGTCCGCAGGCTGACGTCACCACAAAGCACACCCCGATACTCGATATAAAACAGTTCCCCGTGTGTGTCCAGATAATGATACATCCGCTTCAGCAGTGGCAAATCATAAACGAAGTCCCTGTTATCTACCTGTTTGCAGAGCTGTGCATCCTGATACCACGCAAGTGCTGTATCGTAGGCCGGATAATACGGAACAAGCCGGATGTTCCCCTCCACAGAAATCGGACTGCGCACCATGTTCACCGTTTCTCTGTTCATCGGCCTCATTCCCTTCTGTGTCGTACATTCTTCTGTGTCGTGTATTTAAGTATAAATCATTCTTTTGAGAAGTGCAAGCGGCGATAATTACGCAGCATTATGCAATGACAGCTCTTGTATTTATCATTACAAATGAATATAATAGAATTACAAAGGAGGCGCATCAGAATGGCAAATGCAGTCAACGTGAATTTTCGGATGGACCCCGACCTCAAGCGGAGCATGGAGGAAGTCTGCGCCGAGATGGGGCTTTCGATGACGACAGCCTTCACGATTTTTGCAAAGAAAGTGTCGCGCGAGCATCGGATTCCCTTTGAAGTCTCCGCTGACCCCTTCTATTCCGAAAGCAACATCAACCATCTCCGTCAAATCGTCCATGATATTGACACCGGCAAAGCCAAGCTCACCGAACATGAACTGATCGAGGTGGACTGATGAGGCTGCTGTGGGAAGAGGAAGCGCGGGAAGATTATTGTCTTTGGCAGACACGGGACAAAAAGCTGCTGAAGCGAATCAACTCCCTCATAAAAGACATTCAGCGGAACACCTATGAGGGCATCGGCAAGCCCGAGCCTTTGAAGGGAGATTTGAGCGGATGGTGGAGTCGGCGTATCGACGACACCCACCGCATCGTCTACCGGGAGCAGGATGGAAACATCATCATTGCGTCCTGTTACGGTCATTACACGGATACCTGAGAAGCAAAAAGACTGCTGTCGGCCGACAGCAGTCTTTTTGTATTATGGTTAAATCAATACTCCGCGCCCAGTGCGACCTTCATCATATCGGTGAAGCTCTTCTGGCGCTGCTCTGCGGTGGTGATCTCCGGGGAGACAAAGCTGTCGGAGATGGTCAGCAGGCAGGCGGCGTTCTTGCCCAGCACCTCGGCGTTGGCGAACAGAGCAAAGCTCTCCATCTCCACGCAGAGGCAGCCGCGCTCGTCGCGCAGCAGCTCCCAGTAGGTGGGCTTTGCGTCGGAGGACTGACGGTAGAAAACGTCGGAGGAGTGGATGTTGCCCTCGATGAGCTTGATGCCCTGCTTCCTGGCGGAGGCGCGCAGCTTATCATTCAGAGTCTCGCTGGGGAAGGTGATGTCGTGGTCGTTGCCGCTCTGGACGCGGGCATAGTTGGACTCACTGACCGCACCGGTAGCCAGCACGGTGTCGAACAGCTTGGCGTCGGCAGTGTAGCTGCCGGCGGAGCCGATGCGGATGATGTTGTCCACATCGTAGAACTTGAACAGCTCGTAGGAATAGATGCCGATGGAGGGCATCCCCATGCCGCTGCCCATCACGCTGATGGGACGGCCCTCATAGGTGCCGGTAAAGCCCAGCATCCCGCGGACATCCGTCACCTGACGGACATCCTTCAGGAAGGTGTCAGCAATGAACTTTGCGCGCAGGGGGTCGCCCGGCATCAGGACAGTCTTTGCGAAATCGCCCTTTTCGGCGCTGATGTGAGGAGTAGCCATAATAATTATCTCCTTTTTATGAATTTTATCTAGGCAGCGGAGTCCGCCGCCTTGCGTTACCCAAAAGCTTTTTTCATTCCGCTGAATGTCAGCCGACATGCCAAAGCCTCCCCTTTTTAGGCAACGGCGACGACTGCCGCCAGCGGCGGAAACAGGGAGGAGCTGTTGGGGCAGCGAAGCAGACTCTGGGAGCCGCAACCCGGCCAGTGGCGCGCCGCAGGCGTGACGGAGAGGTTTATTTCTTCCCCGGGAATACGTTCTGCGGGGGAATGTACGAACCATTGAGACGTATCTCAAAGTGGCAGTGGTTGCCGGTGGAACGGCCCGTGCTGCCCAGATAGCCGATGAGCTGGCCCTGCTTGACGGTCTGGCCCGCGCTGACGGTCAGGGACAGGCAGTGTGCATACACAGAGCTGTATCCGCCGCCGTGGTTGATGATGACCGAGTAGCCATAGCCCGTACCTGCACCGGCCTTGTTGTAACCCGCCTTTGCGACGGTGCCGCCTGCGGAGGCGTAGATGGGCGTACCGGCCGGGGCGCAGATGTCCACGCCCTTGTGGCGTCCGCCGTACCAGCGCGAGCAGTAGCGGTAGTTCGGCACAGGCCAGATGAACCGGCCGCTGCCGGTGATGTACTTGGTGCTGGAAGTCACCTTCTTGGTGCCTTCGACCACCTTCTTGTTCACCGGCTCCTTGATGACCTCGGTGGAAAGCACGCTCTGGTCCACAAGGATATTCTTGGTGTCGTAGACGTTCTGGAGGGTCACACGGCGCAGACCGTTCTCGCCCTCCTGGAGCACCTTGGTGGTTCCCTTCGTATATTCGTTGGATTTTGTCGTCTCCGTGGAGAATGCGATTTCTTCCTCACGGGTCTCGATGCGGGTGATGCGCACCTCAAGGTCAGCCTCTTCTTTGGTGATGACGAGGTGGTCGCCCTCAAGGATGCTGGACGTCTCGCTCAGCGGCTCACCCTTGAACTCCGGGTTGAGGGCGCACAGCTCACGGAAGGTCAGGTCATTGTTATGTGCGATGGACCAGAGGGTGTCGCCCGCCTTGACGGTGTAGACCTTCTGAGCCTGCTTCACGCCCACCAGCTCCTGCCGGACGGTCTCAAAATCCTGCAAGCCTTCCTTGAAGTAGAGGCCGTCTTCCAGCGTGACCTGCTTGTTGAAGCCCACGCTCACATCGGGGCCGTTCTCTTCTTCCTCGTAGGGGTCGAGCATGGCGGCGAGGTAATCCCGCAGCGCGTTGCCGTCGCTGCACACCGCCGTCAACTCGCCGTCCAGATAAAGAGCCGTGCCTTCGCTGATCTGGTCGCCGGCGCTCTGGATGATGGCGTTTGCCATCTCGTTTTCGTCCATCATGTGGTGGGCGATGGCGAGGGTGTAGCTCGGCTCGATGGTCCACTCGGTCTTGTCGGTGCCGGCGTAGCTGATACGCTCCATCACGTCCTCGCGGGCCGTGTTGAAGACGTCCTCATTCGCCACATAGCCCACGGTTTCGCCGTTGACCCGGACGGCCAGCGCATAAGGCTGGTGGATGACATATTGGAACACTGCTGCGCCCAGCGCCAGTGCGCAGATGGGCAGGGCATACATCGCCATGCGGGGCAGCAGACTGAGGTTGCGGCGGACGCCGTTTTTGAAGTAGTGGACGCTGGCCTCAAATGCTGCACCGAAGCCCTGCTCCCTGCGGATGCGGTGGGCATGGATGAGAAGGGACACGGTGCCCTTCGCAAACAGCACGATGGGGCCAAACAGGTCTTTGGCCACCTGCGCTGCGCCGGGGAACGCCGTCTCCGCCAGAGCCTTCGCAAAGCGGCGGATGCCTCCAGCAGCCCAGAGAGCGGCGTACTTGACGGCACGTCCCACCCGCACGGCAGCATACTCCGCGCCAAAGCCCAGTGCGTAGAGCACTGCGCCAACGCGCAATACCAGCTTCGACGAGCGCAGCTTCCGGGAGGCATTGTCCAGCCGGTGTCTGCGGCGGCGATACCGCCGGTGGCGGCGCAGCAGATGAACGCACTGGAGCTGCGCCCAAAGCGAGCGCAGCTTTGCGCGGAAGCCGGTGTGCCGCGGCGCACCGGCTGGCTCGTCCTGCCGCGTTTCAGTTGTTTTATCTTCCAGCAAAAAGGATGCTCCTTCCTGTATCCTCAGGAGATTCTGATTTGTCTCTTTTCTCTGTTATCGACACGCTGCCGCATCAGGACAGTTTTTTTGACAAGAATAACTCTATTTATTATACACCCTGCCGGCGCCGAAACAAGCATTGACACAGAATTTGGGCTTAGCTTTCACTTACTTTTCACGAAATACACAAACTCAGTCAAAAAGGGCGGCCATATCCTCCGGCAGCGGGCTTTCCACCGTCACCGGCCTCAGGGTCGTCTCGTCCACCGGCACTTCGATGCGGATGCCGTCCGGCATCGGCTCGCAGCGCGGCACCCAGAACGTCTGTTCGGCGCCGCGGAGGGGGGAAGCGCCGCCCGGGGGGTGGCCGATGGATGCAAAATGTACCCGTATCTGGTGGGTCCGGCCCGTCACCGGGACGCAGGCCGCGAGGCTCAGGCCGTTTTCGGCTTTCAATATGGTATATTCCGTCCGGCTGGGTTTGCCGTCGGGGGTGACGCACCGCCCGATGATGCTCTCCCCCTGCCGCCCGATGGGGGCGTCGATGACGCCCGGCCCGAGGGGAAGCTCTCCTTCTGCAACGGCGTAGTAGAGCTTTTCCACCCGCTGAGCCAGCAGCGGGGCGGCGTAACCATTCTGGGCCGCCAGCACGAGGCCGCTGGTGTCCTTGTCGATGCGGTTCACCGGGCGGAAAACGGGGCTTCTGCCCTGACGCAGCGCCCAGGACGCATAGCCGTTCGCCAGCGTATCCAGCGGGTAATTCAGGGTAGGATGCACTGCGAGATGGGGCGGCTTTTCCACCACGAGGGCGAAAGCATCCTCGTAGACCACATCCACCGGGATGTCGTCCTGCGGCACAACACCCTCCCCCTCCGGCGGCAGTTCAAAGGAGATGACCTGCCCGGCCTCCACCCGGCGGTTGGCCAGGACGGGGGCGCCGTCGGCAAAAAAGCCGCTGCCCCGGAATTTCACGGCCCGGGACAGATCGGTGGAGACGCTGCACCTGCGCAGAAAACCGCGCAGCAGCATCCCATCCGCCTCGGGCGGGACTTTGAAATAAAGCTTCATCTTCCCACCTCCAGCGCGGGCAACATATAAGATAAGTATAGCAAAATTCTCTTTCTCTTGCAAATCTTGTTTTTTTATGGTATCATGAGGAGCGGAAAACGAGTGGAACATACGGCGGCGGGGCGGCTTTGACCGCTCTGAGGAAAGTCCGGGCCTCACAGAGCACGGTAACTGCTAACGGCAGCCGAGGGTGACCTCAGGGAAAGTGCAACAGAAAGGAAACCGCCGCAGCAATGCGGTAAGGATGAAAGGGCGAGGTAAGAGCTCACCAGCGCATGGGTGACTATGCGGCTTTGTAAACCCTACCGGAAGCAACGCCTATATGGGACGTACAGCGCTGCTCGCGTGTCCCGAAGGCGGCACGAACCTGTCAGCAATGGCAGGTCTAGACAGATCGTCGTTTAATACAGAACCCGGCTTACGGTCTATCTCGTTTTCCATTTTTTGTTTTCAGCGCTGTCTGCGGTGTGCAGGCAGCGTTTTTCGTTTCTTTAACCACACTGTCACTTTTCGTTTGGGCCGGTTTGTGGTATACTGAACAAAACCCCGCAGCGCACGTCTCCGCCGGGGCCTTAATCCAACAGACAGGATGTGAAATCCTCCGATGAAAGATGGTTTTTTGAAGGCAGCTGCCCTCTCGCCCTCACTGCGGGTGGCCGACTGCAATTATAACGCTTCCCAGATCGTATCTCAGCTACAGGATGCTGCGGCCCGCGGCGTCAGGCTGGCGGTGTTTCCCGAGTTCTGCCTCACCGGCTACACCTGCGGCGATCTGTTCTTGCAGCGCACGTTGCAGCAGGGCGCGCTGGACGCCCTGCTGACCGTGCTGGACGCCAGCCGGGAGCTGGACGTCGTGGCCCTCGTGGGCCTGCCGCTGCTGGTGCGGGGCAAGCTGTACAACTGCGCCGCTGTCCTCTGCGGCGGGCGTCTGCTGGGCCTTGTCCCCAAGACCTACCTGCCCAACTACGGCGAGTTCTACGAAAAGCGCCAGTTCACCCCGGGCAGCACCGAGGTGGAAAATGTGACGGTCTGCGGGCAGGAGGTGCCTTTCGGTACGTCCCTGCTCTTCCGCTGCCGCCAGATGCCCAGCTTCGTTCTGGGCGTGGAGATCTGCGAAGACCTGTGGAGCGCTCTGCCACCCTCCACCTTCCACGCGCTGGCCGGTGCCACCGTCATTGCGAACCTTTCGGCCAGCGATGAGACGGTCGGCAAGGCCGAGTACCGCCGGGCGCTGGTGTCGAACCAGTCCGCCCGCCTGCTTCGTCTCGTAGAACTCGCGGGGCGGGGGGGCCCAACCAGTCCGCCCGCCTGCTCTGCGGCTACCTGTACGCTTCTGCCGGCCACGGCGAGAGCACCCAGGACATGGTCTTCGCCGGCCACGACCTCATCGCCGAGAACGGCACCCTCCTCGCCGAGACGTCTCCCTTCGAGGGCGGCTGGGCTGAGACGGAGCTGGACTGCCAGCGGATGGAGTCGGAGCGGGCGCGCAACACCAGCTTCGAGCCCAGCGCCGAGGGGTATCTGACCGTCGATTTCGACCTTGCCCTCACCGAGACGAAGCTCTCCCGCTGGGTAGACCCCACGCCTTTCATCCCCCACGACGAGCGCCGCCGGGCCGAGCGCTGTGAGCTGATTTTGAAAATGCAGGCCGACGGCCTCGCCAAGCGCCTCGAGCATGCCCACGCCAAAACGGCGGTCATCGGCATCTCGGGCGGTCTGGACAGCTGCCTCGCTCTGCTGGCGGCCGTCCGCGCCATGAAGCAGCTGGGCCGCCCCACCGGCGATGTGCTGGCCGTGACCATGCCCTGCTTTGGCACCACCCACCGCACCCGCAGCAATGCGGAGATCTTATGCGACGAGCTGGCCGTCAGCTTTACCGAGATCGACATCGCCAACACCGTCCACAGCCACTTCAGGGACATCGGCCAGGACGAGAGCGTGCTGGACGTCACCTTTGAGAACGGACAGGCCCGTGTGCGCACCCTCGAGCTGATGGACACCGCCAACCGCACCGGCGGCCTCGTCGTCGGCACCGGCGACCTCTCCGAGCTGGCGCTGGGCTGGGCCACCTACAACGGCGACCACATGAGCATGTACGGCGTCAACGCTGGTGTCCCCAAGACGCTGGTGCGCCACCTCGTCCAGTATGAGGCCGACATTGCCGCCTCCGCCGAGCTGCGCCGGGTGCTGCTGGACATCCTCGACACCCCCGTCTCCCCGGAGCTGCTGCCCGCCAGGGACGGCGAGATCTCTCAGAAGACGGAAGACCTCGTGGGTCCCTATGAGCTGCACGACTTCTACCTTTATTATGTTCTCCGCTTCGGCTTCGGCCCGTCGAAGATATTCCGGCTGGCGAAAGCGGCCTTCGCAGGCCGGGCCGAGTACCCGGACGAAGTGCTCTACAAGTGGCTGCGCAACTTCTACTGGCGGTTCTTCGCCCAGCAGTTCAAGCGCAGCTGCCTGCCCGACGGCCCCAAGGTAGGCAGCGTCACCCTCTCGCCCCGGGGCGACTGGCGGATGCCCAGCGACGCAGCCGCCGCGCTCTGGCTGGCCGAGCTGGAGCAGATCCCGCTCAAAGGATGATTTTTTATGAAACAACACAAAAAGCTGCTGATAAATCTGGTCTTTGCTGCCGTCATTCTGGCCGCAGCCGCCGTGCTGCTGCTGGTGCGGAAAGCAAACCAGACCGGTGCGCCGCTCTGCGCGGAGCTCATCTATGGCGACAGCAACACCAGGCTCACCTTTCCTCTCGAAAAAGACGCCGATTACGCTGTGGCCCCCGGCTACCTCACCGTCCACATCCGGATCCAGGACGGGGCGGCCCGCTTTGTGGACTCGCCCTGCCCTGACCACATCTGCGAGTCCTTCGGCTGGCTCAGCGAGGAAGACCAGACGGCCACCTGCCTGCCCGCCCGGGCTGTGCTGAGCATCGTCCCCACCACATGACGGCATACACATCCAAAGGAGTGAACGCCTATGTTTGACGAAAACGAGCATATCCATCCCCAGAATAACGACGAAGGCCCCCGGCACATCCACCGGGGCATCAATCGCAGCGAGCCTGACGAGGTGGAGGTAGACAGCGCCGATTTCTTCTCGCCGGAGCCTCCCCGCCCCAAAGCGCCGCCGAAACCGGCACCGACGCCGCCGTCTGAGCCGCCGGAGCCTCCGGTGCCGCCCCGCGGACGGTGGGAGCCGCTGCACCCCAGCGAGCCCGCCCCCGCTGACGACAAACTTCCGAAAGGAGGAATGGTCTTGCTGGTACTACAGGCCATCCTGAGCCTTGCCGCGCTGGTGCAGCTCTGGCGCACCCAGATGCTGCCGGTGCTCTACCTCGTTATCATCACCGCGCTTCTGGTGCTGCTCTGGCTGCTGGTGCGCAAGTGCCTCGCCTCCCGCAGCGGTGCCGTCGTGGCCCGGGTGCTGTCCGTCCTGCTCTGCGCCGCGCTGGCCGTGGGCTGTGTCTGGGCGCAGCAGGGTCTGACCGCACTGGACAGCATGACTTCCGGCCTGCTCACCGGCGCAGAGGCGAATAAGATCACGAAAGAGCCCTTCGTCGTCTACCTCAGCGGCGTGGACAACCGCGGCGAGCTGACCGAAAAGGCCCGCAGCGACGTGAACATCCTCGCCGTGGTCAACCCCACCACCAAGCAGGCGGCCCTCATCAACACCCCCCGCGATTACTATGTTGACCTCGCAGGCACCGACAGCAAGGACAAGCTGACCCACGCCGGCCTCTACGGCGTCGAGACCAGCATGGCCACGCTGGGCAACCTCTACGGCGTGGATGTGGAGCACTACCTCCGCATCAATTTTGCGGGCTTCATCAACATCATCGACGCCATCGGCGGCGTGGACGTCTACTCCGACCAGGCCTTCACCTCGGTGGGCAGCCCCGGCTATTACGACCCCACCACCTTCGCCGAGGGCTGGAACCATCTGGACGGAAAGTCCGCTCTGGCTTTTGCCCGTGAGCGCCACGCCTTCAAGACCGGCGACATCCAGCGCGGCATCAACCAGATGAAAGTCATCGACGCGATGGCCAACAAGCTCAAATCCCCCGCCCTGCTCATGGGCTTCTCCAAGCTGATGGACGCCGCCGCCGACTGCTTCGTCACCAGCCTCTCGCAGGAACAGATCTCTGCGCTGGTCCGGATGCAGCTGGGCGACCTTGCCAACTGGGACATCCAGAGCTACACCGTCACCGGCTCGGGCGCGAAGAGCACCAAGTGCTACTCCGCCAAGGGCCAGAGCCTCTACGTCATGAAGCCGGATGAGAACTCGGTCAACGAGGCCAAGGCCCTCATCGCAGCGGTCCTGGGCGGCGAGGACAAGCTCACCAGCACCAGCCAGACCCCCGAGAAGACCGATGTCTTCACGCCGACCGCCGACCCCAACGCCGGCGCATCCATCCCGGAGGAATCTCCCGACAGCGTGATCGCAGAAGAGCCCGCCGGGAGCGAAGCCCCGGCGGAAGAGGCCCCCTCTGACAGCCAGCCCGCCGAGGGCGACGCCTCCGGTGAGCCCAGCGCTTCCACCGAGGTCCCTGCAGACGGCAGCGAAGAAGCCCCGGCAGACTCCACCGAGTCGCCGTCCTTCAGTATGCCGACTCAGGAGCAGGTGGAGCAGGCGGCTTCCTCCCTGCATCAGGCCGCTTCCACCGTGCTGGACGCCCTGTTCGGCTCCGGCAGCGGCGACGCTTCCAGCGCTGAAAATGATGCAGCATAAATAGAATTGCAAAAGAAAAAGGACTGCTCACGCAGTCCTTTTTCTTTGGCCTGTTTAAGCTAAAATGTCGCCCAGCACGCTCTGGCCGTCCAGCGTGGAGGCATCCACGCCCAGATAGTCGCAGATGGTCTGTGCGATGGTGCCGAAGCAGAGCCTGGTGCCGAGGTCAACGCCCGGCTTGACGCCCTTGCCGCAGATGAGATACGGCACATACTCGCGGGTGTGGTCGGTGGTCTTGGTGTAGGAGGGGTCACAGCCGTGGTCGGCCGTGACCATCAGGATGTCGCCCTCCCGCATCCCGGGGATGAAGTCGGCAACGAACTTGTCGAACTCGGTGGCAGCGGCGGCGTAGCCTGCCACGTCGCGGCGGTGGCCGTAGAGCATATCGAAATCGACGAGGTTCACGAAGGCCAGACCCTCGAAGTCGCGGGTCTGCAAAGCCTTGGTGAAAGCGATGCCGTTGGTGTTGCCGGTGGTCTTGATCTTTTCCGTCACGCCCTCGCCGTCGAAGATGTCGAAAATTTTGCCCACGGCGATGACGTCCCTGCCGGCGTCCTTGAGCAGGTCCAGCATGGTCTTGCGGGGCGGCTTGAGGCTCAGGTCGTGGCGGTTGGTGGTGCGGTAGAAGGTGTCGGCGGTGCGGCCGAGGAAGGGGCGGGCGATGACGCGGCCCACGCCGTACTCGCCCTTCAGCATCTCGCGGGCGATCTCGCAGTAGCGGTACAGCTCATGCACCGGCACAAGCTCCTCGTTGGCGGCCACCTGGAACACGCTGTCGGCGCTGGTGTAGACGATGAGGGCATCCTCCTTCATGGCCTGCTCGCCGTAGTCCTTCAGCACCTGTGTGCCGGAGTAGGGCTTGTTGCAGAGGACCTTGTGGCCGGTCTTCTCTTCGAACTCGTGGATGAGGCTGTCCGGGAAGCCGTCCGGGAAGGTGGGCAGGGGTCTCGGGCTGACGACACCGGCGATCTCCCAGTGGCCGATGGTGGTGTCCTTGCCCATGCTCTGCTCCTGCAGGCGGGCGAAGGAGCCGATGGGGGCGGCATCCTTCTCGCCGGCGGTCACGCCGTCGATGTTGAACAGTCCGAGCTTTTTCAGGTTGGGGCAGTTGAAGCTGGGGTGGCTGGCGATGGCGCCGAGGGTGTTGGTCCCCTCATCGCCAAAGGCGGCGGCATCCGGCTCTGCGCCGATGCCGAAGCTGTCCAGAACGATCAGAAAAACGCGCTTTTCCATTACGCTTTCACTCCGTTTCTATTATTTTGCGCTCCCCTCTGTCCCTTCGGGGCAGAAGTGAGACTTTTGCTTAGTCCTATTATAGGCGATGGACGCACTTTTCGCAAGCTTTTTATCGCTTCGGCATCTATCACGAAAATTTAAGGTTTTCTTTGCCGAATTTTTTCTTGCTCTCTTGTACACAAGCGGTTATAATATAGAATGGTATGGTTTTCAAACACACCTGACCGGGCCGATGTCCGGCCAGCGGCCGCAGAGCATATCTGGCACCTGCGCGCCCATCATAGAGGAAAAAAAGAGACTGTCAGAGGTATATTTATGAGAAAAACGAAGATCATCTGCACCCTTGGCCCTTCTACCGATAAGGAGGGCGTCCTGCGCGAGCTGGTCGCCAGCGGCATGAACGTGGCCCGCTTCAACTTTTCCCACGGCTCCTACGAGGAGCACAAGGGCCGTCTGGACATGCTGAAGGCTGTCCGCGCCGAGCTGAACAAGCCCGTTGCTGCCCTGCTGGACACCAAAGGCCCCGAGATCCGCCTGAAGGAGTTCAAGAACGGCGTTGAGATGCTGGAAGCCGGCCAGACCTTCACCCTGACCACCCGCGAGGTGGAGGGCACCAAGGAGATCTGCTCCATCACCTACAAGGACCTGCCCCAGGACGTCCACGAGGGCGGCACCATCATGCTGGACGACGGCCTCATCAAGCTGGCCATCAAGAGCGTCACGGACACCGACATCGTCTGCGAAGTGCTCAACAGCGGCAAGATCAAGACCAAGAAGGGCGTCAATGTCCCCGGCGTCCACCTGTCCATGCCCTACCTGAGCCAGCGCGACCGGGATGACATCATCTTCGGTGTCCAGCAGGGCTTCGACTTCATCGCCGCCTCCTTCGTGCGCACCGCACAGGACGTCTACGACATCCGCAACCTGCTGAACGAGTACGACTCCAACATCCGCATCATCGCCAAGATCGAGAACCGCGAGGGCGTCAATAACATCGACAGCATCCTGTCCGCTGCCGACGCCGTCATGGTCGCCCGCGGCGATCTGGGCGTCGAGATCGACTTCACCGAGCTGCCCGGCATCCAGAAGAGCGTCATCGACCGCTCCTTCTCCTTCGGCAAGCCCATCGTCACTGCTACCCAGATGCTGGACAGCATGATCGTCAACCCCCGCCCCACCCGCGCCGAGATCTCCGACGTGGCAAACGCCATCTACGACGGCACTTCCGCTATCATGCTCTCCGGCGAGACCGCTGCGGGCGCATACCCTGTTGAGGCCCTCAAGACCATGTCCGCCATTGCAGAGCGCACCGAGAACGAGGTCCACTACCGCGACAACCGCCTGACCGATACCACCGGCCAGATCAGCGTCAGCGACGCTACCGCACACGCTGCCTGCCTGACCGCAAAGGACGTCAACGCTTCTGCCATCGTCACCGTGTCCGAGTCCGGCAACACTGCCCGCCTGCTGAGCAAGTACCGCCCCTCTCAGCCCATCATCGCCTGCGTCATGGACGAGCAGGTCCAGCGCCAGCTGTCCGTCTCCTGGGGCATCACCCCGCTCATGATGGACCTCGCCACCAGCACCGATGAGCTCATCGAGAAGTCCACCGCTCTGGCAAAGGAGCACGGCTATCTGCACGACGGTGAGCTGGCTGTCGTGACCGCCGGCGTCCCCGTGGGCGTCTCCGGCACCACCAACATGATCAAGATCCACATGATCGGCAACTGCCTGGCTACCGGCGTCGGCGTCGGCCCCGAGGGCGCTGCTCTGGCCAACGCCACCGGCAAGGCCTGCGTCTGCCGCACCATCGAGGAGATCCGCGCAAAGTTCAAGCCCGGCATGGTCCTGGTCGTTCCCTCCACCTCCAACGAGATGCTGAGCTACGTCCGTGACGCTGCCGCTCTGGTGGTCGAGGAAGCCGGCCTGAACAGCCACGCCGCCATCGCCGGCAAGGCCCTGCTCAAGCCCACCATCGTGGGCGCCGTCGGCGCTACCGCCCACATCCGCGACGGTCTGATGGTCGCTGTGGACTGCGCACACGGCAGCGTCCAGCGCCTGCAGGCCTGATCCCGGGAGGCGTGACATGGAGCGCATTGCAAGCTTCTGCGTAGACCACACCAGGCTCGACCGCGGCATCTACCTGAGCCGTCAGGACGGCGATGTTCTGACCTGGGACATCCGGATGAAGAAGCCGAACCACGGCGATTATCTCTCTACCGGCGCAGCCCACACGCTGGAGCACCTCTTCGCCACCTACGCCCGCAACAGCCAGTATAAGGACGGCGTCATTTACGTCGGCCCCATGGGCTGCCGCACCGGCTTTTACCTGCTGACCCGGGGCCTGACCCCCGCCGAGGCGCTGAGCCTGACGGTGGAGTCCTTCCGCTTCATGGCTGCGTTCGAGGGCGATGTCCCCGGCGCAAGCGAGGTGGAGTGCGGCAACTATCGCGACATGGACCTGCCCGCCGCAAAGGCTGAGGCTGCCGCCATGCTGCCCCTGCTCGAGGCACTGACCGCCGACAGGCTGCATTACTAAGCTATAATACACAAAGAGGCTGTTGCACCGCAACAGCCTCTTTTCATTTATACTTCCCCGATGACCGGGAGCAGGTCTTCGAGCTTATTGAAATAATTGACGATGGTGACCACATTGTTGACGATGGAGCTGCCCGCCGAGAAGATGCGCGCCACATAGTTCAGCACCCGGCCAATGTCCTGAAACATCTGCCATGCTGTGGTCTCGCCGCCGCAGAGCAGCACCATTTCGTCGTCCCCGATGGATGTATACTGGGCGGGCATCTGCATCTGATGATTCCTCATAGTATCCTTTCCTTTCCGCTGGTGAGAAGTTTTTTTGTTCCTTGTTCAGAGTCAGCGCCCTCGGGGCCTGTCCTCCATTCCATCCTACCAGATACGAAAGGCAAAGGATGTCAGAGTGTGGGAAGACAGCAAAAAACACAAGGGCCCGGGGTGTTTCCACTCCGGGCCCTTGTGCCATTTTTATTTCGAGGAATAGATAATATCGTTTTATCGCTGGGCTTGTGTCAGCTTATGTGCAATTAGCCCTGAGCAACAACAGCCTTGCAGGTGACCACGACCATGACGTAATCGGTGTCGCCAACCTTGAACGCCTTCATGCTCAGCTCGAAGTTATTGCCAGCCTTGATGGCAGCGCCGCTCTTGTCGCCGACCTTGACATTGTCTTTGTTGATAGCCTTACTGGTGGCGATTTTACCGTCCGTGCCAATCAGCGCCTTGGCGATGTTCTGAGCCTTAACAGTCTTATTCACATCCTTGGTTGTAAAGTAAGCAACCCAGATATAGGAGTCGCCGAGCTTGTTATCCTTGGTCAGTTCAGTCTTGACGGCAGCCTTCAGAGCGGTATCATCCTTGAGAGCGTCCTTACCGTCCTGCTTAGCAACCTTGACTGCCTTGTTTGCCAGATCGTCATCGACAGCCTTAACGGTAGCCTTGTCGTTAGCGGCCTTCAGCATACCCTCCAGCTCGTCAGCGACCCGACGAGAAGAGATGCTTGCGCAGCCGGTCAGCATGGACACTGCCATAACACCAGCGAGGACGACGGCCAGAAGTTTCTTTGCCATTTTCATGATTTTTGCCTCCATAAATA